>Ga0181394_1000469_pt1 | contig 17856 bp, 16 predicted proteins | sample 17SPOviralmetaG_FD_130123 | JGI IMG/M metagenome (GOLD analysis project Ga0181394, IMG submission 130123) | Marine viral communities from the oligotrophic San Pedro Time Series (SPOT) site, San Pedro Channel, CA, USA - 17 SPOT_SRF_2010-11-23 | ecosystem: Environmental > Aquatic > Marine > Strait...
AGTATTTTTTGTGTTACTAAATCGTTTATAGTAGTATAGTATGTATCTGTTGTAGCTGGATCAAGAACTGTAATATCAGGTGCGAACTCCTTATCAGCCACATCCATAAATAAAAGTTTACCGGAATTAGATGCTCCTGAATAATTAGCTCTTAGCATCTCTTCCACATTCTTAACGTCTGTCTCTGTGCCATTCATGTAAGTTGTAATAGCTAATGACGGTGTTAAACCATTTGATATATTTGAAGAATGGAACAGGTCAATTTGTGTGTCAAGTTCCGCTATACGTAATGCTGATACATAAGTTGGTAGGCCGTAAGTTGTTTGGCCTGGAGTAAATCCTTTAGTTACAAATATCTGAGATTCTTCTTCATGTCTTTTATCCCAGTTAAATACCGGTAGATAATCATACTCTTTATTTGGTGCCCAGTACTTACCCCAATTATCGTTAATAAAATAACCAGGTACTCTACCTCTACTGTCTTTTTCTTTAGCTCGTATAAAACTATAGTCTATATGGTGAACTGCTGCTATCTTACTCTTATCTCTACTGTATATAATCTCTAATGCAAAGCTACCATGTAAATAGTAATCCAAAGATACCATAGAAAATATATCGTTCCAGCTCTGCCCATAACCATTAGCTTTACTTAAAGCAAACTCATAGTTAGAAGTTAATCCATCTCCAATTATACCTTGTACGATTGAATTTATACAAGAAGCATTTAAAGTAGATCTATTGTATAGGTCAATGCAATACTGTGGGAATAAATTATCTTCTCCTGATTTGATATACTTACCATCACTCTTTTCTAATTTTCTTCTAATAGGAGTATGAAACCTCTCTATAGAACCAAAATGCATTTTTTGTTTTTCTTTTGCCATTTTAATTTGTATAAGTTTTGTATGAACCGTATAAAGCTGGTCCTCCACCATATTGTGTAGAAGTTATAGTATCAGATCCTTCGACCTTAACACGTCCTTCGTCTATAGTTCTTTTATTTTGTACTACCCCACTTGCATCCCAATCGAAGTCTGCTGCTCCAAAAGTAGCTGTTGTAGTACCCCATACTGCTGCTGGTCCATCAATACCCTCTACTAATTTATACGTGTACATCCCTGAGGCAGAAGGTATCTGCGTTGATGTTACGTTAAATAGTAAGTATCTACCTAAGCTGTTCTGAGGAACTGGTGCTAACTTAGTTAATTTTAAGCTTGCACTTGTAAGGTTGTAATCTTGTGTTATGTCTAATTCAAACGAACCAGAAGCTAAATCGTGGTAGTTAGATTCACTTATAGGTGATATAGCTAATACGTTTGTAGTAGTTCCTGGTTTGATTAAGTTTAACATAGTATATTGTTTAAAAAAAAGGGTATGATAGTTAAACCATACCCCATTTTAATTTATTTAGGATACTGTGATCCCGTCTAAGGCACTTAAAAGTGTTCCGTCTGATGATTCAATCTCAAATATAGGTCGAGGTTCCATTGCAGTAAGTGTAACATTGTATCCGCTCATATCAGCAAATGCTGCTCCTGTTTGACCAGAGGCTGCTGATAATGCACATCCATTATATCTTCCTACTAAGAAATACCTACCTGAGTAACTATCACTCGAATCTAGACCATTTTGTGTTTCTGCTACAACAATAAGTTTAGTATTTTTGCTAAGTACAGCGACTTGATTTCTTATACTCGCTTCAAGCTTAGTTAAAACTATTTCTGCATCATCTTGGTAGAAAACAGTACCGGCAGATAAGTCTGCGTTAACTGTCTCTGTAAGAGATCCATTTTCTTTTTGTTGTTCTATTTTCCAAAATTGTCCTGAACCAGTTATTCCACTTATTAAACCTTCAGATGCTTCTGCTATTGAGGATACTGAACCACTTAAGATGTAGAAGTTTTTAATCCCTCCTACTGAGTCTCTGCATGGAATGCTGTAGCCTGCTTGTAAATTACATGACATATTATTATATTTTTTAAAGGTTAATAAAAGGGGCAGAATTAACCACCCCCGTTAAGTTTATTTGGTTCAATTATGCAAGGTCGTTGGATGCATAGTATGAGCCATGGCCAACGTTCGTACCTAATTTGTTACGTAATCTATATTTTAGAGCGTCATCATCTTCTGAGAACCATACTCTAAAGTTAGAAGTATCTGAAGTTAAATCAGTACCAATGAACATGTCAGATGGTGGGCCGATTATTACTCTTTCAGATCCTCTTAATCCCCAAGTCCCAACTATAGATACGTGAGGGTAACCTGGTAATCCTACTTTGTAGTAAGATCCTACTCTTTCAACTCCTGTGGGGTTAAAATTATAAAGATTGTCTTTAGTTAAACCATTTACTATTCTTTGGAATACTGCAGTACCACACCATACGATTAGATCTTTGTCTAATACGTTAGCGTCCATTAATGCAAGACCGTCAGTAATTTGGTCATAAGCATTAGCTGCTGTTATTGGTGCTCCAAATTCAGCTGATCCTGTTTGAGAAGCAGCAGGAACTTTTACTCCAATTCCTGAAGCTGCAGAAATTAATGCTTTGAATCCGTCTTGCTCAGCTACTACTGTAGAGTTAGCAAATGTAGATCCTGAAACTGCATTCCAGATAAAGTCATCATTATCTTGTTGAGCTTTAGCAACTAAGTCGTTACCAAGTTCAGATAAAATGCTTATAGAGTCTTCGTACGATCCTTCTGGAAGTGCAGAAACTCCTAAGTATTTTTGCGTTAGTAATTGTAAGTTCCACGCATCATACGCAGTTCTTTTAGAAACGATTAAGTCTCTTTGTGAAAATTCAGTAGATCCAGATACTGTTGATACAGTGTCTCCTCCTTGGAAGTAAGGGTCTACAGAATATAAGTTTAATGGAGTTTTGTATTTTACGTGCTCCATCACGTTTACGAACTCTGCCGTATTTCCTCGGTAGGTTATGTCTCCCACCATAGGCCCTGCTAATTCATTATTAAAATTATTCAGAGCATCAATCGAAAATCCCATGTGTTTAAATTTTAGTTTTGTTAATTAATCTGTCATAAGCTCTTTTATTAGCAGCAGACATGTTTGTGATACTTGCGTTATCTACCTTCTGAGTAGAAAACTTTTTTTCCATTGCTGGAGATTTAGAAGGCTCACTCATGTATTCTTTCATTTTTACTTCGTGTTCTTCTAATTTTTTTTCTAATTCTTCGATTCTTGGAGCCATCTCCGCCATTATAGCTTCGATAATAGTCTCTTTGATATCTTCATCAGCATGCTCATCCATTTCTTCTTCAACGATTATTTCTTCGTGAGAATCCAATTCAGTAGCTTCTTTGACCTCTTCAGTAGCTTCAGTTTCTTTAGAAAAGTCTTCTAATGATCCTTCACCTGCAGAGTCTGGTCTCTTTATACCCGTAATATCTCCTTCAGCATTTACAGTAACAGTAATACCACTTTCAGTTGTATGCTCACCTTCTGGTGCAGTTACATCTTCTCCTCCATCAATAATTACATAAAGTTTATCTCCGACAGCAAACTCAGCATCCTTTTTATTGGATATCTTAGTACCATCAGCTAAAGTAGCTTCTGCAAATTTAATAGGTTCAGTAGTGTTATTATCTTCTGTCATTTCCTCTGTTAATGAGAAATAAGATTTTACAAGGTCTTTTAATTGATTTTTAGTCATAATACTAATTTTGTTAAAAGGTTACTTGATTATATATACTATAAATAGGCATAGATACTACTTCCGGAAGATAGGTGCAGAGACACGCTATTTTGAAAGCTTTCCCTGTATCCATCTAAAGAAAAAGGCTCCTGCCGAACCAACAAACCCTATAAAGAAGGCTACAATGATGTCTTCTAGGTGCATAAAAGAAATTAAACTACTTGGGACATACCCTGCTAAACCTACTTGTATATTATTTAAATCTACCATATATATGTATATATTTATATATTGTTTAAGCTTGTACTAATTTGTCTGCAAAGTAACCTTCCAAGCTAAAACCTTTAACCACTCCTGCTTTAATCATATCCCATACCATTGGGTCATTGATCTGGTAAGTAGCCATCCAAGTATTTTTAGGCATTGTCATACCGTATATATTGGATTTATCGTTAGCTGGATCTTCTACCAACCAACTTTCAGTCATTACACTATCTACCATTATGTTAGAGTCATGTTCTAAGTTGACCTGATCTACTCTTTTATCTTTTAGCATTCTTTCGGATATTTGCTTAACTGTATCTTCTGAGAAAAATACATAGTAGGGATTATCGTCTGCATCCAATCTTAGTATAAGTTTATTAGGTATAAGTAAAGGACCTACTACTTTCATTTGTTCTTCATCGGTACTAAACTTAAAGTTATTGGAACTCTCTTGTAATGCAAGTGTCTCTCTTATCTTAGCTTGATCTTGTGTAGATAACTTAGCTATGTAATCTTCTCTTAGAGAGAGACTATCTTTATCTCGTTTGATTCTTTCAAGTTTTTTTTGTGCCCATTTTATTCCTGCATCTGATCCCCAACCTAACCAAGCTACATATCCTTTATCTTTCCAAGGAGTACCTCTATATTCATCTGCTATTTGAGCATTTCTTCTATGTCTTTCGAATGCTGCCATACGAGCTATAGTAGACTCTGAAATCTTTTCTCTTTTGCATAATTGGTTAGCTCTCGCTAATCCTACTTGAGTCATACCATCTACTTCATCTCTTCCGTGTTCATCTATCCATCTTAATACCTTACAAGCTGCTTCACTTGCTGCTTTAGGATAATCATTATAAGATTCAAAGTCATACTCAGACATTGGCAAACTACCTTTACCTGTCTGTTGTCTATCGTAAACGGCTGATAGTTCTTTACTACCGGTTACGTAATTAAAATCTGAATCAGTACTCTTTTGTACCATTTTAAATATACCTCCCATTCCTGGATGATTAACACAGTAGTAGTAAAGTATATTTGGTGTATTCATATTAGGACAGAAATGTATCTTATCCAATTGGTATTCTATTTCATCAGTACCCTCTCCTAAGTAAACATGACCTCCGTTATGTATACCATCTGGTGTTATAGATAACTGCATAGGATGATCTGTATTAGACTCATCGCATTGATCGATACAGTATTTCTTACCTATCTCTAAGTGTAGCTCTGGTAGTAACGTATCGTCTATTACATACTTTTTACCTTGGTCTGTTTTAATGACAGAGACATAAAGATACTTTTCTTCGTATTCTTCATGGCTATCAAACCCGTAAGTATCCATACATATTGCAATTGCTTGGTCATCTGCATATCCTTCTGATTTTAGTTTAGGTATACATCTACCCATATAATCATCTTTAGACTCTCCTGGTATTTTATCTACAAATTGCTCTAATACTGCATGTTTAATTGTTTCAAAAGCTATCTTATCTACTATCTCATCGTTATTAAATGCATAAAAGTCTGCTTGTATTGCTGGATCTTTTACTAATGCAACGCTTTCAAATGGTAATAAGTCTTCTAATTTTTCTACTATAAGCTCTACTATTTTCATAATTTTAATTTATCCTAATGTTCTTCTTTTATTTAACCTTGCATCTGCTTCTTGAGATGAGTTAACATCTCCTGTTAAAACATATGCTCTTACTGTTGATTGTACTCCTTGTGATTCTGGAGCTGTAGCTGCTTCTACTGCACCTCCTATATCTATAGCAGGCGGTTGTGCTGCTGTTTGGTTTATTCCACCACCTCCTCCTGATGCTGTACCTGTTGTAGATACTGGAACTGAATTAATATTTTTAACTGCTGCTAAACCTGAAGCTAATATAGTTGCCACGTTAGCTACCTTAACGATAACGTCAAATGGTGATGGTAATGTAGATTCTTGTTTAAGTACCTCAGTAACACCCAAATAAGTATTTATTAAGGCTTGTGCAGAAGCTAATGCTTTACCTGCAGCTGTTTCTTGACCTATTATATCTCCTAAAGCACCCATTGCTTCACCAGTAGCATACATTGCCTCTGCTTTAGCGTATTCTAAATGTTCTTGTTCTTGTGCAGTCTTTATAGCTTGTTTATCAGTTTTACTTTTCTGTATTTCTTTAGCAGTATTTTCATCTAAGACTGTAGCTGTTATTTCTCCAGTAGTCATAGTAGCTACTCCTACAGAAGTTATAGCACTTGCAGTTTGTTGTATCCCTCTATTCTCTATTTCTGTTTGTTTAACTACTGTTTCGCCAATTGCTATAGAATCGGTTTCAAGATTATTTCTTTTCGCTATTAAAGCGTTTAATTCTTTTTGTTTCTCATTAGCTTCATCAGTAGCTGGATTCTGAGCGTTTATTAACTCTGTTGCAGCTCCTCCTACTCCTTTAGTTACAAAAGCCCATGCAGCACCTAATTTCTCAGTAAAGGTTACTTGTTTACCTGCTTCTTTTGCATCAAATAATTCAATTTCTTTTTGCTTGATTAACTCATCAGTAATCTTCATTTGAAGCTTTAACTTAGCAAGTAGCTTTCTATTTACATCTAAAGTACTTAAACCTTGAGCTTCTAATAACCTCTTTTCACTCTCAAGAACAGACATATCGTCTTCGTGTAGTTCTAAAGATATCTCTAACTGCTTATTGTATTCTTTTTGTGCTGCTGTAGTTCCTTCTACTAAATCTACTATATCATCCCAGTACGTGTATATAGTACCTAATGCTACTATAAATGCCCCTATACCTGTAGCTATAAGAGCTGATTTAGTTACTTTACCAAATATCTTAACCTGAGCTGTAGCAAGCATACCGCTCTTCTTCAAGTCTCTGAATCCTTCAGATAAATCTTTAATACCTAAACCTACCGCAATAGCACTTGCAGCCTTTTTTTCCATCTCACCAAAGACTTCAGACTCTATACCTAATAAGCCTAATGCTCCCACTACTCCTGTTACTGCACCAGACATAGCCTTTATAGCACCATCTGCTGCCATAAACTTCTTATCGTCTGTAAACCCTTCTGCTGCTGCGTTAGCTTTATTTAACTGATTTGTAAGTTTAGCAGCCTCTTTAGCTTTTTGATCAAATCCAGGATCATTCTGAGACATCTCTCTCAACTCATCATTGATAGATGCTAACTCTTTATCAAGCTCGTTGATAGAAGCGTTTTGAATGTCAAAATTAATCTTTATTGTTTCGGTACGTGCCATTGTAAATAAATAGTATTATTGTTATTGTTATTGGTTAAGGTCCTGTACAGTTATATATTGCAATTACATCTCCAGGATTAGCTCCTACTCCATCATCTACTCTTAAGAAAGAATTATTATCAGTACCTGTTCTTGAACCACTATCAAATGCATAGTAAGTATTCGGTGATGCTACACTACATCCTGCTGCAGTATAAACTGTCATTACTCCTCCTCCGTCTAAGTAAGCTTGTGTTGGAGGCCATGAACCGCTATAGTCTGTATATAATGTTTCTGTTATATCTTCACTACATGCATTACCAAAGTTAGTTGCTATAGAAGCATTAAATGGTAAACAAGATCCAGTACTTGGACAAGCTGTTGTAGTAAGTGAATTAAGATCACTATAGATAATACATCCACTTTGACTTTGGAATGCTTTAAAGTAGTAGTTAGTATTACAATCTGCCGAAGTTACTGCACTTGTATAAGCACCGTAAGTACTACCATTATCTATTCTTGTTACTCCCGTACCTCCTAATATTGGATTAGTATCTGACCCTGAACTATATACAAATCCTCTAACGAACGTCTCTGCACTACCTACTTGAGTAATTGTACCGTTCATATTAAACGATGATGTAGTTATACTGTCGTAACTTGCAGATACAGTGTCGTTACACGTAGCTGATGCTGATGTAGTTAAGAATGCTGTATCACCATATATTACATCATCACATAATTCATTACTACTACTAATCATTGCTCTATAAGAGTAATTAGTACCTGCACTTAAACCAGCAAATACATGGCTAAAGTTAACACCTGGTGCTGGAGTATTACCTGACCAGTATTCAAATGTATTAGCATCTCCTATTACAGGATCTGTTGCATTTACAAAGCTTAATAAGAATCCAGTATCTACATAACTACCAACTCCATCAGTACCGTAACTTATTACTTCTCCGTTAGCAGTAAATTGACTTGTAAGTTTATTAGTAGCAGGATTAGTCTGTACTGAAGGACATTCAAAAGGTCCTGTTGGTATTACTGGTGTATAGGCTGAAAATAGTTTAAGGAGTTCTACTGTTACTACATCTCTACGAGTTAGGTTAAATCCTTGTATTTTATTTATACGGTATCTATTATCACCTATAATAATTTGATCGTTTAGTTTTATACTTTGGTATTCGTATTCTTCAAAGAAAAGATCTGCAACAATCTTTCTACCATCTTGCCAATATAAACTTTCAGTATAAGTCTTCCAATAGTTATTATAATTGCTTGAACCACTTGTAGGATACAAAGTAGGTGAGTTACTTAATTTATTATAGCTACTGTTAAATAATAAGTCTGGTGTAGAAGAAGAAACAGGGTATCTTTTATAGTTACTTAAAGTAGAGTAGTTTGTAAATAATATAGAATCACCAGTACTACCAGATTGCATATATTGATTAACTGGAGAAGATAAATCACTTGATGCTGATTGAGGATAAGATATATCACCGATAACACCCATACCGGTATCTTTATAATAAGATCTATAACCTATTCTTGGTTTAAACTTAAATGATTCTTGTTTGCTATTCTTAAACGTGTATAAATGCGGTATAATAAAGTCATTTGCTTGTTGGTTAAAGTTAAGAGTAAACTCATTACTAAAACTCGAAGACTGTAATTGTAATGCCGGTGCTAATACTGTAGGTGCAAATAAACTTCCTATTTCTTTATCTGCTTCTGTTAATGTACTGTCGGATATTGTTCTTAAAGTACCGTATTGAAAGTTAGGAGTAGACTCTTGAGCTAACTTAGATATTCTATCATCATCTTCTTGATTTTGAAATCTTAACTCTTTTGGTTGTTCTACTACCGGATTCTTTATCGATATTCTTTTAGCAGTATTATATTTCTCTGTCCAATCTTTAACCTCTCCGCTTCTTATCCATGTATCGAACGTCTCTATGTTGATTACTCTACCTTGTAATTGATCAGGATAGGCTACTAAATTAAACTGTGTTAGTAACGCTTTAAACATATCTATAGTTTTTATAGAACTGTCTATTTGTGCTCCCATATCTACTGCTAAGTCTTGATAATCAAAAGGTGCTGCTGTTACTTTAAAGAAAGAAGTTGTAAGAATTGGAGTAGGGTCTGTATCGGTTACTCCTGCTTGACCTTCTCTATTATTTACTTCTACTATTATTGTAGCTCTATCTCCTCTTCTCATTGTAGTACCTGGAGTTCCTTCTAAAGAATAAGAAGCACTATCAATACTACTTGATAATACAGATTCTACTGAGTCTATTAATTGTGTTTGGTCTTGTAAATTATCTACTCTATCTAAGTCTAAGTATAAGTTATAATCCGGTGCATCACTTTCAGATAATGCTTGTGAAGAGTTTTCAAAGTCTACCTTTATATCGAATTGATAATACCCTGGAGTAGTTGCTGTATAAAAGAATGTAGTTGTACTGTAGTTATTACCTGGATCAAATACACTACCAGTAGTAGGTATGATTACCTCTGTGTCTTGACCTCCTATAACGGCATCAATACTAAACTGTGGATCTACTGAACCGCTAAATAGACCGTTACTTTCTTGGTCTGGTCCTGGTACTACACCTAATCCTTCTTGGTTTTTAGTAAGTACAAATACCTCATCGAAGTCACTTGAGTCTATAAAAGACGAACTATAACTAAAACCAGCTTGTTCAAACATAGCATCAAATACTTCTCTTGCTCCTATGGCAGGATATAACTGACCTAAATCTAAAGGATAATCTACTAATGCTGTACTTCCTGAATCACCACTTAATGTAGAACCAGATGATACAGATATTACTGGAAAGTCTGGCCAAGTAAATACATCATCAAATCCAAAGTCTACATAAGGATAATATACTGCACCAGTACCACCAGCTGTTACTAATGAGTTAGTACTACCACTTCTTGGATTCCAACTCTTAAATACATTTACTCCGTTTAGAGTATGATTATAAGGAGTCCAATTAGCTTCGTATAAGAATTTATCTTTTAATGCTTGATTAAATTCTATAGTAGTATTATTTACCGTTACATCATAAGTTACAAATCCATCTTCGGAAGTAATTATCTGATTTACCTGTAACGTCCCTATTAAGAGCGTCTCTCCGTTACGTAATACAGAACAAGGTATAGATGTATATAATCCGGGTACATCAATGGCAGATTGTAAGTAACCATGATTAAAGAATTTATTGTTATTACTAGTACCTGGTAGATTAAAGTTTTGAGAACTTACTCCAAATACTTCTCCTATCTCTTGATTATCTACTTGTGAGATATCAAGTCTTAAAGGTATATTACCATCTACGTCTAAGTCTGTTACGACTCCGTTATATGTTACCCTAAGTATTAAATCGTTTATCATATCTTAGTTATTACAGCATGCATCAAAAGTTATGAAAGTTTCATTAGCCCAAGAATATACTGTCTGTGTATTATTACAAGCGTTTCTTGTTTCAGAAAACATTGTATCAGTTGCTAATAAACTTTGACCTGTAGAGTCCGAGTAAACTTTTGTAGCTGTTGCTATATCATTAGTATCAAAATAAAAAGTTGCTTGATTATCTGCACCACATATTGAATTTACAAAGTCTTGTCCTGCCCATAAGGTTAATGGATAAGTTATTGGATTAGTCCTATCAGTAGATACCGGTCCATATATTAACTCACAACCTGAAATACTTGAACTTGCGTATCCTCTATAGTATACTAATGTATCAGGATTAAATGCAGGTCCTGTGTTAAGGTCAAATACACTAGAAGTTACAGGATATGTTACACCTGGAATATCTTGTTTAGTATCAGATATAGTAGGATTAGCAGAGCTTGTACTATATACAAATCCTATCTCCTGTACATCTTGCTCTAACGATGCTGTTAATTGAGCAGATATACTCATTGAACTTGTTGTTATACCAGTAGCACCGGTATTAGTATTTACAGTTTGACAACCAGTAAACTGTTTAGGGCATTGAACGTATTCTGGAATCCAAGTACCAAATGGTTGATTGCTTGGTTTAAAGTTTATAGTATACTTAAATAATTTCTGTCTTGATGGATTAGTATCTGCCGTATAAGAAGTATCTGTAATCATAACAGGAATGAACTCTCCGTTTCTTTGTATATATACTTCTGGAGATTCTATAAGCTCTTCTAACCATGTAGCATTTGCTTGATCTAAGTAATCTGTATCTACTGTAAATTGATCGTCAGTAGAAGAATTGTTTACTGTTTTACCTCTACGGCTTATATCGTAAGAAGGTCTTCTACTACTGTAATCTACTCTTGGTGCTGTATACTGTTGACGTGATATATCTATTCTCTGTCTTACAGGATTATAGTTATTATAATAATCCCAAGCTCCTAATTTATTAACAAAAGCAAATCTTGTCTTCTCTCTATGTATTTCATCAGATGCTTCGTATCTATAAGATTGAGTTCCATAAGAACCACTTACATTAACATCTACATAATTCCAATAGTTAGCCGAAGAAGAGATAGGTACTGCAGCAAAGGTACCATTTACTTCAGGAGCATTATAGTTCTTTTCATCTACTTTTACATACCCAGCATTACTTGCAGAATAAAAGCTTTGACTTACAAAAGTATCACCTTGAGTCAAAAGTGAGATAGTACCAAAGTCATCTGATTGCATAGACATAGTCGATGGCATATTACTTAAAGTGGTCAACTTAAATGTATTTAGGTAATAGTTACCTGCATTAGGCTCTACTACACCTTGATTTACATTTAATGTTGCAAATCTTTGATCAGGATAAACTGTTACACTTGAACTTATACTTGTACCAAATTGTTCTCCTGCAGAAATTGTAAACTTTTGACTACTTGAATTAAATGGAGTAACACTATTAATTTTCCAATTGTAATCTGCACTTAATTCTCCTTGTGTTATTCTTGCAACGTCAAATGTAGCTGTACCGGCAGGATTAATAGGTTGAGTCATTCTCTTTATAATCTCATTACTACCAGATGCTTTAACATCTACTACGTATTGAAACTGAGGTTGATCTGTATATAGACTACCACTCAAAGTATACAATAACCTTGTATAGGCTACATTAGTTGAATTTGCTGAATTAATAAACTCTATTGCCATTATCTTGGTTCTCTTAAGTTACTAAATTGATATCTTATTGTGTAAGTAAAGTTTTTGTTTCTATACTTGTTATTTATTATAGTCTCTGCATTATTTAAAATGTTTATTGGTAACCAAGAATTGTCAGCAGAGTAACTTCTACTTAAATCTTGTATATATACATCACTGCTATCAAACATCTCTCTTAACCATTGTGACTCCTTATCATCGAGCGTATCTGTCGTTATTTCAAAAGTATCTGTATATTCGGTATAGTATTGTTTATCTCCTCTATTAGAGACGTTATAAGTTGCTATACGGTCATTTAGGTTTATTTGGTCTTGGCTGTATACTTTTCTATCTATGTTAGTAACTTTACGAGTAGGCATATATACGTTATAGTAATCCCAAGCACCAAAAGAGTTAATAAATGCAAATCTTGTTTTTTCATTATTGCAATTTGTTGGGTAATATTTATCTGATTTCCATAAGTTAGGTTTTATACCTCCTGGTGGTAATGCAGAGTTAAGCCACTTAGTTGAATTTACAGTTATATCGGTTGATAATAAAACATCAGGGCCTTTATCTTCGTTATAATAGAATATAGGAAATATATTACCAGAAACACCTGATGGAGTAGTAAAGTACTCTAATGCATACCAATTCCATTGTGCAGAACTTGATATACTACCTGTAAGTTGACTAATGCCTGTTTGTATAGTACTTACTGTATCTTTAACTGAAGTAAAATTACTTATACCATTTGCTATCTCTGTATTAGAGTCATCAAAGACTGTAAATCTTACAGCTGTTCCTGCACTAACATTATTAATTTGAGATACTGTTTCGTAATCATCTGTACCCATTGGTTTAGCAGCCCACCATCCTATAGATGAACTTACATAATAAGCTTCTCCTATTAAGTACGAACCGGATTTTTGTACATCTATATTTTCATCATTCCAATACTTAGAGGTAACAAAACCATTTAACTTATTTGGATCGTTAGTAAGACCGTGGTCAGAATATGTATCTATATCGAATTGAGTAAAACCTGAACCGCTTACCGTATAGCTTGAATTATTCCAGTTAATACTTGAAGTAGCATTTGTTCTTGTATTAGTAGCAGGATCGTAAGCACCTACAGATGGGTATTGAATATTACCATTTAACACCAATATGGAAGCTGAAGCTTCATTAGTAAACTCTGTTACTGTACTTGTATAAGAAGTACCGTACTCTTCTCCAAACTCTATTCGAAAGGGTTTATAAGAGCTCGAGTTTACTGTCTGTATATTAGTATTCCAATCGTAATTAGTTTCTAAATAATCTCCTATTGGTCTACCTAAATCTATATTAGCAGTATTGCTACTATTTTGAGGATACTTAAATCTTGCCAATCTTGTACTACTCCCACTATAGTAAAGATCTGCAATATATCTATACTGAAATTGAGGTACATTAGAACTACTAACTGTATATATCAAATTAGTACTTGATACATTAGGTGAAGTTGGTTCCTGTAATATAGTTATTGCCATTATCCTACTGTTATTGGTTTTATATTGCCTATAGCTTTAGATACTTGTTGAGCTAAGTCTGGTCCTAATTGTTTAGTTGCTTGTTCTAATCCTTCATCAATACCGGCATTTATAAATGGTTTAGGTTGTAAACCAAAATAAGCTATATTAGTATTTAATGCAAAAGGCATTCCTGTAGGGTTTAGTTGTGTACCTATAGACTTACCTTTAAACTTACCCATTTGGTAAAACGACTTTTGATTAGGTGTAGCCATCTTACCGCTATATCTTCTATTTGTACTAACGGGCTTTCTACTACCCATAACACCACTATCAAAGAACTGTCCGTAAAAAGGAAAGTTAAGAATAAAGCTAAATAAACCTTTCTCCTTATCTTGCTTTGTAGCTATTGCTAAATCTTTTACAAGAGCACCTGATCTATATTTAGAAGTTTTAGGATTAAGCTGAGACTTAATCATCTTCTTCATAGTATTCTCCATTATAGAGGCTACCTTCTTAAATGCTTTCTTTGTTACTCTTATGCTTTTCATTATGGATAAGATGGATAATCACAGTAGTTAAATGCAAATGGTGTATTAACGTCTATGTTACCTACCCATCCGAATACTCTATCTTGAAACCCTTCATTTACCGGTATACAGTTTGTAATATCTATTTCCCAATTTCTCCAGTCAGGGTACGTGTTGAAGTTAAAGTATGCCATTATATCGTATATATACATCTCTGTATCTGACATTAACTCAGTGTTACTCTGTGACTTCATTGCTTTAGGTATATCTAAACTATATAACTCAAAGCTATTAGTTCTTACCCTATCTGTAACTATAGAAGCCATTGGTCTTAAGAAGATATAAGGGTATAGTCTTTTCTGTGAACTGGCGTCTAAGAAATCTATAGTACCTGTGTCAAATGAAGCAATAGCTTTATGAGCATCACAAGCTAATTTAAATCTATCGATTATTACATCATAGGTTACGTTATAATTAACATCCTTTATTGCCATTATTTAATTTTTTGTATTATGTCGTAACTTACCATTAATAGGTTAGCTATTTGTTGATCTGATCTACCTTTAGTTCTAAAGCTTTTAACCTTAGCTTCTAATTCAGCTTCAGCTTGATATATGATATCTAACGTTTCCTCAAACCCGAAAGGTTTAGAAGCTTCTTGTTGCACCTTTTCTTGCTGCTTTTTCTGCTTTTGTTTTTTCATTGTTCCAATCTTTATCTATTTCTAAAAAGTTTAATACCGTAACAAAGTTAATATCGAAGATACTCTTATCTCCTGTTATGCTAAGGATGTCTGTTTTTGCGAGGTTGTATATAGTACCCCACCATGCCCAATGCTTTGAGAAAGAGTCTCTAATATCCCCTTCTCTATCTCCTTCCTCATTATCTTCATCTCCGGTTTTGATGTGTCCGAATAAGCTATATGACTTGTATAGAGAAGTCCTGTTTGCAAAAAAAAAGATAGAGCTCCTAATATAATGTGCACTGGAAAGTCTTTCATGTCTATCTCTCTGTCAAGCCGGTCTTCTATAGTATAGTCATCTATCTCATACCAATCAAATACATTACCATCTACTTTGTTTCTTACCATCTTTACTCCTTGCTGTACGATAAAGTTATAATCTTTAAATCTACTCTTACTAACAGGTCTGTATAATATAGCTGCTAACTTAGCAAGGTTTTCATTTGGTTCCTTTGCATATTGTTCAATGTCGATATACTCTCCAAGCTTTGCTTTTTTAATGCTTGAATAACCGTACAATTGACCTTTAAATTCTATAAGAGGAAAAAAGCTACTTTTAAAGTCTACTAAGTGACTATACTTCTTAGATACACTCATTAAGTCTTTAGGTGACCATCCTCTTAATTCTTTTTTCTCTATACCGGTTAAAGAATGTACCTGATGAACTACTGTTTCAATCTTACTACTTTCTTTGTGCCCTATAATAGTCTGGTATTGTCCTATTGTAAGGTAGTCTGGTATTTCTATTTTATATTCCTTCTTTTCCATATGTTAATAAATAGTGGTGTTGTATTTTATCTCTACACTACGATGGTTTCCTAAACATCGGTGTTATCTTTTGAAAATTACCTACACTTATTGGAGACCTTTCCATAAACTTTACCCTACTGTAGTTACACATCATAAGGCTATCGAGATAATCGTCATGCATTCCCGGCATATGGCCAAATGATAATTTACCGGTTTGAGATAACTTATAGGTATAAGCAGGAAACTCTCTATGTAGATCAGGACAAAGATCTGGATCAGGTAATTCCAATTGTAATGTTTCCATATCTCTTATAAGCTTACGTACTATATCGGTTTTTATTTGCTGTGTCATAAAGAGCTTTTTAACTCTTCTGTACTTAGGTTGTATAAGATCAAACATGGCTTGTCCCACCCCATTACATTCTATCATTCCTCCTACTACGTTATACTTAGACATAATACCTATAAAGTGATTAGCTATTACGCTTATATTCTCTCCATTCATACCTTCCATGTATAGTACTCTACCCATAGGGTTCATAATAGTTAGTACTGATTTATCTTGTGATAATCCCGTGTCTACTCCTATATAAACGTCGCTACGGTTAGTACTCCATTCTCTTACAGTACTTACTTTATCTACATTTAAGAATACATCATTTGATTGGTCTGACCATTCGGCTAAATATTCTTGTTTAAAAATTTCAGGAGGCAAACTCTTTCTTGCTTCTTCTATAAGCTCTTCAGATATATAAGGACATTCGGTTAAAGGTATCTTATGGCTTACTACCTCAGGTTTATTATACCAGGTGAATAGATGATTTTTTCCAGCCGGTGTTGATACCATTAAGCATTTCTTGCCATTTGGGTTAAGTGTTGGTAGTAGTATAGTATCTATAACACTTTGCTTCACATATGCAGCTTCATCTATAATAAGATGAGTAAACCTAAACCCTCTTATATTATCGGCTGAGTCACTACTTAAGAACTTTATAGTACTACCGTTAACAAACGTTATAGTAGCTTCTTGTCTATTACTTTCTACTATTACTTCATTAGCTGCTGCTACTATTTGGTCAAGTATATTCTTACTTTGGGAAAACGTTGGGGCAGTCCACCCTACTTTTTGATTAGGTTTCTCTAAAGCCCAAAAAAGACAGATGTTCATTGCAGTAAGCGATTTACCAGATCCACGAGGACTTACTAATACTCCGAATAGGTCTTCAGTAGTAACGAACTTATCTATAAAAGACTTTTGTGCAGGAAACGGCGTATATAGTTCTATATTAGGCATATCGAAAAGTATATCCTTTCGTTTGTAAATTATCAGTATCAGGGTTAGCTATCATAGTTACAATAGGTACTCTAAGATTTAAATCTTTAGCACAATCAGTTAATGTCTTATATGTCTTATAGTATTTTTTATTAACTATTTTTTTCCTGTTATTGTACTTACCGAACCTTTTAATGTCGCAAGTATATGCAATTACTTTCTTAGCAATTCCAGGCCATCCACGTTTTTTCTTTGTTTCTATAATTTTACTATAATCAGTACTCTCTAAACGTTTTTTAGTAGCTTCTTTAGTAGTAGTTAAGTGTCGATATTTTTTACTGAGAGCTACCATCTTTCTATAGTCAGAACCGTCCCATCCGTATCCTTTTTCTATACTAAGCTCTTTTTCTCTTATTGCAGCTTTATCTATATCAGTATGAATCTCTAAGACTTTATAATCGTTTATACCAACGTTATATTTTTTAGCGTTTATTTTCATACGCTCTTCTATATTTTTAGTACAGCCTACTTTATGGCCTATTATTTCGTAAATGTGGTATTCTATCATACTTATAATATACGAAAATTATTCGTCTGATCCAAATTTAATCTTGATATCTGCACTTACATCGGCCTGTATCTTCTGAATATCTCTTCCAGAGAAACGGAATATTTGATCGATAGCTTTACTATTGATTCTACCATCATCATCGTATAAGTTCTGTTGTAGTTTATCTACGGCTGGACCTAAT
>Ga0181394_1000471_pt1 | contig 17852 bp, 23 predicted proteins | sample 17SPOviralmetaG_FD_130123 | JGI IMG/M metagenome (GOLD analysis project Ga0181394, IMG submission 130123) | Marine viral communities from the oligotrophic San Pedro Time Series (SPOT) site, San Pedro Channel, CA, USA - 17 SPOT_SRF_2010-11-23 | ecosystem: Environmental > Aquatic > Marine > Strait...
AGACTGCTGTTGAGATTGCTCAACGCGCTCTGGCATCGATTTGTCGATCAATCGATGTGCCAAATCCAAAGCACAGCAACGAGCTGCGCGACAAACCATTGATGGTAAAAGTTGCCGTGCGGCCAGCAGAAAACGGCTACGATGCGTCGAATGACGTGAAGGGATATGACGCTGCGTCAGGATCTCCAGCTTCTGTGGCTGTGGCCGCAGAGCCTGTGGCTGCGAATGGTGCGGCAACGCCACCTTGGAAACGCTGAGTTCAGTTTTTGGGATGGGGCGCGTGTCGCCCCATTACATGAACAGAAGGAGAGTGAGATGAAAACACACAAAATTAGCCTGAAGCATTACTTCGATCACAAGGACAAATCGAAGGTTGCCTATGAAAAGCCATCAGATGACATCATCGAAATTCTGGATCAGGTTTTTCAAAAGTACAATTACAACTGGGTGAAGGATGATGCTTGAGTACATCGTTGTTCACACTGGTGTCGTGATTTTCCTAGCTTTGATTGGAGTGATTTCCTGATGGATCTTGAAGCATACGCAACGCCTGAAACTATTCAGGACATTTATAAACACTACCAAGCCAAGCGAAAGAATGAGCATCGACCTCACCTTGGCGGCAGTCAAATCGGCAATGAATGCAGCCGTGCGCTGTGGTATCAGTTCAGACATGCGTGGACGCCTCTTTTCGAGGGGCGTCTTTTGCGTTTGTTTGAGACTGGTGATCGTGAAGAAGATCGCATTGTGTCGAACCTTCGTGCGGTTGGCGTGACGGTTTGGGAGCGAGATCCCGATACTGGCAAGCAAGTCAGGTTTGAGGCTTGCGGTGGTCACTTTGCCTTGTCGCTGGATGGCGTTGGGGAGGGTTTTAAGGAAAGTAAAAAGCCCCATACGCTTGAGTTCAAAACGATGAACGATAAGAATTTCAAGGCTACCAGAAACATGGGCGTTGAAAAGTCGAAGCCTATTTACTGGGCGCAGTGCCCGGTTGGTATGCTTTTGGCTGGGCTGGATCGCTGCTACTTTTTTGCTGTGAATAAAAACACAGATGAAATGTATGGCGAGCGGATCAAGCTGAACAAAAAAGAAGCACAGGGTCTGATCGATAAGGCTGAGAAAATTGTCTTTTCGACTTTGCCTCCAGATAAAATTTCAGGTGATGCCAGCGATTGGCGCTGCAAGTTTTGCCCCTACTGGGCGATCTGTCATGGCTGCAAGATTCCAGAAGTGAGCTGCCGAACTTGCGCCCATGTGACGCCAGAGAAAGATGGCACTTGGAGCTGCGCTTTGGGCAAGCCTGCCGTCACTTGTGATGATCATTTGTACATCCCACAGATCATGCCGAAAGATTTGGAAATGACTGACGCTGGTGATGACTGGGTTGAATATGAAGACTTGGATACTGGTGAGACTTTCCGCAACAATGGAAACAGTCGTGAAATATTTGAAGGGAGGATGCGCGATGGGAATGCGTGAACACTTGATGAAAGACGCCTTGGAAGAATTTATCGATAAGTTGCCAGATAAAATCACCTCCGAAGAAGTTGCATGGATGATTTTTAACATCCTTGGATCTCGCGGAAAGATTGAAGACTGGGGAATGATAAACAAACTCACGATTGCGAATATCGGGGAGTATTTCATTCATCAGGCATTTTCGATTGAAGAGTTGGCTGAAACAGAGGCGAAGATGTTTTTGGACAAAGTGGTTAAGGAGCATAAAGCAAAATGACTTTCGAACTTCGTGATTATCAAAAAGATGCCATTGATGGGCTGTACAATTACTGGGCGCAAAAGATGGGGGAAAACCCACTGATCGTTGCGCCGACTGGATCTGGCAAAACGGCGATCATTGCCAAGATGATCCAAGACGCCATGAGCTTTCCAAACACTAGGGTTCTGGTTTTGGCGCACGTTAAGGAGCTGCTGGAGCAAGGGGCGTCAGGTTTGAAGAAGCTGTACCCAGAGGCTGAGTTTGGCTTCTACAGCGCGTCTTTAAAAGAGAAGGATCTGACCAAGCCAATTACGTTTGGCGGCATCCAGAGCATCTATAAGCAAGCGTTTAACATGGTTCCAGCTCCAGACTTGGTGATCATCGACGAGGCGCATATGCTGCCACCCAAAACGACCACACGCTATGGTCGATTTATCGATGACCTGAAGCAGTGCAATCCAGATGTAAAGATTGTTGGGCTGACAGCCACGCCATACCGATTGAGTTCAGGATACTTGCACAAAGGTGAAGGTGCGATCTTTGATGGCATTGCTTATGACATTCCTGTTACCATGCTTATGGATCAGGGATACTTGGCCCCAGTCATCAGTAAGGGTGGCTTGGAGCAGATCGACCTGACCAATGTGAAGAAGCGAGGTGGTGAGTTTGTCGAGAGTGATTTGGCTATTGCTGCATCTGATCCTGAGTTGGTGCGTAAGACAGTTGAAGAAATTGTTACGCTGGGAGCCGACCGTAAAAGCTGGTTGATTTTTGCCAGTGGCATTGACCATGCGAATATGTTGCAAGATGCGTTTTTCGATAACATGATTTATGCTGAAGTTTTGACTGGTGAAGACAGCCAGAAAGATCGCGCATCGAAGATCGAAAGATTTAAGAACGGTGAAACACAATGCTTGGTAAACGTGAATGTTTTGACCACTGGTTTCGATGCGCCGAATGTTGATTTGATTGGGCTGGTTCGAGCCACGGCATCGACAGGTTTGTATGTTCAAATCATTGGTCGCGGTACGCGGATCTATGATGGCAAAGAAAACTGTCTGGTTTTGGATTACGGCCAGAACGTCGAGCGGCATGGGTTTATCGATAAGGTAAAGCCAGAGCGCGACAATCGGGGCGATGGTGATGGCGAAGCGCCGATCAAGACATGCCCGAAGTGCCAGATGCATTTGGCTATTGCCTGTTTGATTTGTCCTGACTGTGGGCATGAGTTTCCACCACCCACGCTGAACCATGCCAGCAAGAGTTACGATGGCGCAATGATTTCGACACAAGTAAAGCCTGAATGGTTTGACGTTGAAAATGTGACTTACAGGCGCTGGCAGAAGGCAGGGAAGCCCGACAGTGTTCGAGTGACATATCACTATGGCTTTTTCAAAGAGATATCTGAGTGGCTTTGTCCTGATCATGGTGGCTATGCCACGACCAAATACATGCAGCGCAGGGGGCAGCTTGGTGCGAAGGCAAAGACCACAAGCGAGGCGATGGATGAATGCCAAAGCTGGAGAAAACCCAGCCGCATTCAAATAAAGCCTGATGGCAAATACGAAAGAATTGTGAGGTTTGATTATGAGAAACGTGAGAAGAAGGAAAACGTCATCCACGTTGATTTCAGTTTCGAGGACATACCCTTCTGAGCATGACGAACAGGTTGGATTTATAAATTGGTTTCGCACAAAGTTTCCCAAGGTTTTGATTTTTGCCATTCCAAATGGCGGTAAGCGATCAATAGGCGCTGGCAAGAAACTGAAGGCTGAAGGCGTTGTGGCTGGGATTCCTGACCTGTTTATTCCTAGCTGGGATATTTGGGTTGAGATGAAGCGTAAATCTGGTGGGAGACTTTCCCCCGATCAGAAGAAGATCATCGAATACCTTGAGAGCGAGGGTTACAAAGTGATTGTTGCCAAGGGCGCGACAGATGCATCGAAACAAATAATGGAAGCGCGAGATAACTGGGGGAGGAAAGAATGAACGATCTTTCAGTGCGGCCAATCACACGGCGATCTGCGCTTCCCTTCATCATAGACCGCCATTACATGCGAAGGGTTCCACCAATCAGCATGGCGTTTGGATTGTTTGATGGTGAGAAAATGATTGGCATAGTCACCTATGGCGTTAGCGGATCTACGACTTTGCGGCGCGGTGTTTGTGGAGATGAATTTGCTGACAATGTTTATGAGCTTACGAGACTTTGGACAGAAGATGATGCTCCCAAAAACGCAGCAAGTTTTTTGATTAGTGGCTCATTAAAAATGGTTGATAAGGAAATCATTGTGACGTTTGCAGAAATAGAGGCTGGTCATGTTGGCACGATTTATCAGGCGTCAAACTTTTTTTACTGTGGCCTATCTTCGAAGTTCAAAGACCCAAAGGTTAAAGGATTGGAGCATCAGCATCACACAACTTATGCACATGGCATGAACATGCAGCAGATCCGCGAAAAGTATGGCGAGGAAAATGTTTACTATGTCGATAGGCCACGCAAGCATAGGTATGTTTTTTTCAACGCAAAAAAGAAACGGCGCAAAGATTTAATCAAGGCTCTTAAATACAAAGTGCTGCCTTATCCAAAACAAGGAGGAAAGAATGAATTGGAAATATCACTGGACAGTTAGAGATGATGGGCTGCATATTTATGAAAATGGTCAGCGAATTGCGAAGATTGATCCTGATCATTTCAAGCATTTAGTGGCTGAAATGGCAGAGCATGTAAGGTGGCAAGAAATGAAAAAGGAGAAAGGCGATGTCGGAAAAGAATAATTTAAAAGATTTGAGTACGTTTCAGTCGGCTCATGTTAGGTGGCTGAAGCAGCAGTTAAACAATCTCAAGGACATTAAGAATCGAAGGGAAAAGCCTTTGGGGATTGACCGCGAGATTTTCGCTGCTGACATGGAATTGACTGATTACATCAAACAACTCCGACAGCACGGCTATAGGGCATAAAATAATTTTGAAAAAAATGCATTGCTTCTATTGTAATCTGTGACAGATGTCATATATATGGGGTGTAGAGAGAGAGAAAGGAAACTACATGTTTACTAAATACGCAGTCACCGTAATCGAAACAGTTAGCACACGCGATGGATCGCGCAGCCACACTGCTAAAAAAGCCTACTTTGAAAAACTTAGCAGCTACAATGGTTACTTACATGCCAGCTCAACAGTCACGACTACTTTCGACAGCCAAGAAGCTGCTGAAAATTTTATCGAAGAGCTGCCTGTCAGCCGCTGTGGTGAGTATAACAGCAAATATGAGTATGGTGTTGAAGCTATCGAATACACCCATGCAAATCACAGTGGATGGTCTGATGTACACCCATATGAGATCGTGCGCGTTGTATCTCCAAAGACAATAGAGATCCGCGTAATGGATGCGGAGCTGGACAAAAACTGGAAGCCTGAGATCATTGCTGGTGGCTTTGCTGGTCACTGCACAAACCAAGGCGCTCAGAAGTGGGATTACAAATCAAACCCTGAGTACACCGTGATCCGCGCTCGCCTTCGCAAAGATGGCTACTTTCATTCAGCCAATGGTCGCCACGTTTTGTCGAAAACGCCTTACAAATTTCACGATTATAATTTTTAAAAAAAGGGGCTTCGGCCCCTTGTAATCTGTGACAGATGTCATATATATAAGATATAGAGAGAGAGGAAATCGAAATGACACACACAGTTAAAAAAATCGAAAACGGCCACTACGAGTATCGCGGATATAAAATTGAAAAGCTGCAAGATTACCCAGAGTATGACTGGAGAATCTTTGATGCAGATGGCGAGTGGGAAAACACATTTACTACAAAGCGTGATTGCATTCATTGGTTGGACGCTCGCGCCAAGTATCAAGACATGATGTCATATAGAGTGGGAGGATAATTGATATGAGATTGTACATGAACAACAAAGGCGAATGGTTTGGCACACAGGCAGACGCTCGCCGCAATTCACCAAGAGAGTGGGTCGAGGTCGATGTGCCGACATCGAAGCAGGATCTGCTGAACTGGCTCAACGAAAACAAAGTCGGGGGCATTCAGCAGAGCGCCTCAGAGCCTCGCCCAGCGCCAGAGCCGAAGTCTGAGCTGCTGTCGCCTCACGCAGCATCTTGGGTCGCATGGTCGCTCGACAACCTCAAGCGCGGCAACAAAAAAGATGCCGAAGAAATGCTGGCCAAAGGATTGAAGATTCAAAGAGAGTGGGCATAAGCCCATTCTTTTTTTTTGTTCTGCCCCTTGTATTCTGTGACAGATGTCATATATGTAAGATGTAGAGAGAGAGGAAACACTATGAACAAATTTTCAGTCACTTATGAAATCGGTGAAAAAAATAACCCCGATACAATTTGCACCCGCTTTGTAAAAGCAGAAGATGCTGACATGGCAGTAGTAAAAGTTTTGGCAGAAAAAACCGAAGATGGTTATCCGTTAAGCACAGTCATCATGCTTCGCATCACAAAAGTGGAGCGCGTGTAATGAAAAATCTAAACATCAAATCAGTCAATCACAAACGCGGTGACACCAACAGCTATTGTGGCCCAGCAGTCATCAGCGCCATCACTGGGATGGCCACTGGTGAGGCAGCACGGTTGATTCGTCACGTTGGTGGTCGCAAGGCCATCAGAGGATCTTCAGTTCGTGAAGTCACAGATGCACTGGCGATGTGTGGCATCAAGAGCGAGTACAAGTCATTCGGCATGAAGCTGGGCCGCAGCAAAGGCCCAACACTTGCTGGATGGCTGAAGGCCACAGTCAAGGAGCGCACTGCTGATCGCGTGTTCTTGATCATCGCTGGGTGGCACTGGCAGTTGATCCAAGGTCGCCGCATTGTCTGTGGCATCCTTGGCAGTCCAACGTCTGTTCGTGACAAGCGCGTCAAGCGCAGAGCGCGTGTGGCAAACGTGTACGAGCTTCATTCCACTGGGGCCATCACAACGCCCACAGAGGCCAAGAAAGCCAAGAGCGTTGATGCTAACCGCGACTACCGCTCCAAGGCTCAGAGCCTCGCTAAGAAGCTGGGCATGGAGATCAGCATTGAGCGTACTGGCTATGGAGATAATTCATACTGGATCGATTACGAAGGCGACTTAGACTATGTTGATCTTGGCATAATCGAAGGCCACTGCTCATACGACTGGCAAGAGGTGTTTTGGAAACTCCAAGAAATCGAGCAGCACCAACAAAAAAAGGCAGCATAAAAATTGAGGCTTCGGCCTCTTTTTTATTTCTAACCATTGTAATCTGTGACAACTGTCATTATATAATGGGTATAGAGAGAGAGGAACTTAACATGGCATACAACCCGACACACGAATATGAGCATCACTACCACCCAGCGATTGAGTCGCGGAAAATGGCCAATGCTGCCACTACCAAGCGCCGTAACTGGATCGCCACTGATGATCGCGCCCAAGAGATCATCGATTTTGTAGCTGACTACAGCCCAGAAGGTGATGGCTTTTTCGCAGCTTGCAACAAAGGCATCTGGCAGTTTGGATCACTTACACCCAACATGCGTAACGCTATGGTAAAGGTGCTGGACAAACGTGCCGCACAAGCCGCTGAGTGGGCCACCAGAGATGGCAAGTGCGAGTTTGTTGGCACAGTGGGAGAGCGTCAGGCTTTCTCAGTCACAGTGAAGCATATCGTGGAGCTGGAAGGCATCTATGGCATCTCACACCTTCACATTTGCCGTGACGCTGATGACAATGTGATCATCTACAAAGGCACACAATACTGGGGCAAAGGCGCTCAAGTGACTTTCATGGCCAAAGTCAAAGAGCATGGCGTTCGTGATGGCGTAAAGCAAACCATCATCCAGCGCCCCACAAAAGTAAAAGTAAATGGGGAGGATTACTGATGAAAAAATATGTAGCCTATTATATTCAGTCAGGCACAAACGAGCGGTTGTCGGCAGAGGCTGACAGCCTCGAAGAATTAAAGACCATGATCTACGGCCAAGCCTATGGCCCCAAGTATGGATCTGTCACATATTACAAAAGAAAGGAGCAGCCTTAGTCGGCTGCTTCTTGCACTTTTTTCTGAGTAGAAGGCGACATCCCTTGGATCAACGCCTCTAAAGATCCTGAAATGACTGGATCGTAAATGTCTCCAACACCTTCAGTCGCGCTTGTAGAAGCAATTGTTCTTGGCTGTGCTGCGCCCAATGCATTGATTGCTTTTCCGAATGCTCTGTAAACTGCATCAATTTTAGTTTGATCTGTTAAAGATTGCTCCAACAAATCAGCATCTGTTGAAACCACAAGCTGGGCAATTCTTGTCAATTCATCATCTGTGAATTGTGGTTTTTTACCGCCAAACATTCTTGAAATAATGCTGGCCGTTGCGTCAATATCAAGACCGTTGGACGCCACAACGCGACCAACATCTGCCATGCCTTGCCTAACCCCAACGCGACTTGAAGCGCCTGTTCTTTCGGCTGTTGGAGATCCACCAAATGTTTTGCCGCTTGCGACAATAGCCCCACGCGCTTGATTGATTTGATTAATTACATCATCAATCTGTTCTTCAGGATACAGTATTTCCAATATCTCACGTTCTTTTTGATTGATGCCCATAGGAGCATCAGCCAGTTTTGTAACTGTTCCTGTGGCAGAAGAAGATTGGCTTTTGCTTTTTAGTGCTTTTGCTGCGCCAGCTCGCAATGCTTCAATCGCATCTATATCCCCAAGATCAACAAGGCGTCTAAACTCAACAGCAAATTCTTCTGGATCTCTGCCAAATATTTTTTGACCTTCTCCAAATTTTTCAACAGCACTTTCTATTGCTGCCCAGCTCGCCCTTGTTTCTCCCAACTCAGGAGAAATTTGATCTAAAACACTTTTGATTTCGTTTTCATACCCACCCATTACTCTTGCTCTGTTATTAGAGCCTTTTCTTTGGGCTGCATTTTTTGCGTCCATCAAAGCTCTTTTGATGATTTCGCCTTCTTCAAGAGTTAAGGATCTTGTAAGTTCAAGTGTTTTGTTTCTACCGCTGCCTTTAGATTTGAACAGTGGAGCAAGGCCGTTTTCATCAAGACCCTTGTTTATAATATTTCTTAGGTTTCTGCTTTGCCCAACCATAAACAAAACAGTTTGATCTATTTGTGGAAACACTTGACCTTCGGTAGCATTAAATATTCTGCTATAAGCAGCACTTTCTTCTGCTTTTAACTTTCCAATATCATCTGAGAAAGTTTCAAAAATATTAGCGCCCTGAGAGTCTGGTGCAAGATCAGCTTGTAGCCTTTCATAAAGGCTGTTGACGAACTTATTTTTACGCCCAACAATTGTATCTCTGATAATTGCAGAACCCGGCCCAGCTTTGACAGCAAAACCAGACACAACTTTTGCTGCTTCTTCTGACATCTCAGGAAGTATTTGACCGCTTCTAACCTGTGCTAAAAACTCATCTACAGTTAAACCGCTATCGGTAATCATGCGTAAAACTTCGTCTTCTACTTTTTTACCGACTTTGCCTGTGACGTTTCTTTTGATGCTGTCAAGCAGTGGAGTGACAGCGGCCTGACCAGCTTGAGATAATTTTGAGAACAATGGGTTTGCAACTGCACCTGTGACGGTTGCTGTTGGCGTATCTTTAATTCGAGCCAAGCCTTCTTCTTCTGACGCACCTAATCCTGCTGTAAAACCTTGAGCCGCGCCAATACCCAAAAGGCGCATCCAAGTTGGTGTTGTAGCCGCTGCTGATGTGCCGCCTGTTAATGGAGCTGCAATCAATCCAGCTACAGCAGGAACAACTGCTCCACCCAGTTCATATTTAAGGCTACCTTCTTTTTGTTGAGCTGCCTTTATTTGCTCTCTTTCTTTTTTGAGAGCGTCTTCATAAGTGACGTTTGGGCTTAATGACTTAACACCAGCAATTGCTTCATCTGCGAAGTTAAACAGCAATCCAGTAGCAGCCAGCTTTGCCCGATCAGACATTGTTAATCCTGTTTCTGGATCAACCTCAGTTTCAGGCAAAACTTCTATGTTATATTCTGCTCTTATCTTTGCAAGTTTTTCTGCTGCTGTTTCGTTTGCCATTATTAATTTTCCCGACTTTCTAGTTCTTCTGCTATCATGTCAATCATTTGCTCAGTATAAAGAGTTTCAGCATTTGGATTTTGCAACATTCTTATTAAATCAGCAGTTGTTTTTGATCTGATAGTATCTCTAAAGAATAGATTTTGACCAAGTTCTGTTTTTGATAGAAGCTCATTCGCATACCCTTGTGGGTTTAGAATGTCATATGTTTCACCATCGCTAGTGTATGTTAGGTATTGCTGTCCATTTGGATAAACAACCTTAAATGCATCACCAGCAGAATTAATCATACCTTTTGTAGCTTCTTCGCGGAGTGCTTGCTTTTGCTTAATTGTTTCTGCGTCATCTCCGACTTTTGGGAAATATTGAAGTAATGCATCAGCATATTCTGAAGGCGCAATAGCTGCACCAGATTCGTTTCTCAATTGTGCGGCAACCCAGTTTTGTGCGGCAACGTGGAATTGCTGTGCTAATGGATCGATACCAATGTTTCCAAGTCCAAGTCTTTGCATCAATCTAATTTGAGCAATATCTTCGACACTTAAAACATATCCTTCAGCAAGTACGTTTCTAAGCACACCTTCATTGTACAACATTCTGCTTCCGAATGTTGCTGAAGTGTTTTGGTTTTGATCAAACTTCTGTGATCTTTCTTCAATAATAGCGTCAAGATCCAATCCCTCTGGAACAGGAAGATTAGTTGTTTGAGAAAGATCAATTCCGGGTCTACGTTTTGTTACTTCTTTGCCATCTATAATTTCAGTAAATTCGCCACCAACTATTAGCTTTTGATAATTAGCTGCATATTCATTCTTTTCTTGTTGAGTAACCAAGGGAGCAAGGTCTGAATCAGAAAGTCGTGTTCCAATATCGTTTACAGAAGCAAACAATCTTTCATACAAAGTTCCAGACTTTGGCTCTGAGAATTTAGAAAATACACCCAAAAGATCTGGATCATTTGAAATTGCATTCGGCAATCCAAGAGGTTGAGTTCCAGCTTCTTGTTCAGGTGTAAGTATAATATTTGGATACTTTTCTTTAAACTTAGAAAGAGCCTCTGGGCTTGTGAATTTATAATTGGTCAGTGCGCTGGCTTCAGTAGACGCTGTTGATTGCTTCGGACCAACCAAACCTTGATTAGATGCTTTAACAATATTGGCGTTTGATAAAACAACATTGTTATTTTCATCTGGAGTAAGATTAGGAAGACTAAGAAAAGTTTTCAAAGTTTCCAAGTTTGCTGGATCGACACTAACTGTTGATGTTGAACCAGTGCTAGTAGTTTTGCTTAAATCAATAAACTGACCAGAGCTGCTCATCTGGCCAGCAGTCGCGCCATATTGTGTCAACTCTGCATCTGTTGCTGGTCGGTATGTAACTTTCCCAGCGCCCGGCTTCAGACTTGGGGCCAACTGCAACGCAGTTTGCATCCGCGCCTGATCTGTTTCGCGCTTTTCTTTTTTCTTAGCAGCAAGATAATCGGCTGGTGCTTGCATAGCACTAACAGCAGATCCTAATACAGTCGCACCGGGCTGTGATGCCCCTTGGCCCATTGCCAAGAAGAATTGCAGCGCAGCCTCATAAGGATCAGCTTTGGGAGGATCTGGGTACATTTGCTGGGCAAAGTCGATAGCCATCTGACCGCCTTTTGAGCCGCCAGCCAAACGCCCTAAGATGGGCGTCAAAGCACCCATGTTTCCTAGATCATTTACAGTGGTTCCTGAAGCTCCTAGAGGCTTATCATTTACTGCCATAATCTACCCCTTACTGATCATTTGCCATTCTGTAGGCGCTGTATCCAGCCCCAAGGCCACTAATAAGCTGGCCATATACAGATGGATTTTGTGTGAAACTTGATCCCAACTGATAGCTGCGATTTCTGGTGCTGTATGGCGTACCAGACAATGCGCCCAGAGCGAAGTTGACCATTTCTTGTGGATACATTCTCTGATCCAGATAATCCGCATATGCCATGTCGAGTGCGCGTTGATCCAAAATACGCTGCGCTTCGCCAGAAGAAATAAGACCAGCCGCTGCTTGGTTTTGAAGATCCGTAACCAGAGTTCCCATATTCTGATATGCGTTCATCTGAGCTATGCGAGCTGCTTCGTCTGTTTCGAAACCTTGACGCCTTGCTTCTTCTGCTCCAAACCTTGCAGCACGTTCATCACCATAACGACCATACATAACGTCTTCTGCACCAAATCGTGCAGCGCGATCTGCTTCTGCTTGTTGCCGCCGAATATCTTCTGCTGAGAACCGACCTTGGCGATCCTCCATAAACTGACCGCGCATGACATCTTCTGCTCCAAAACGAGATGCTTGATCCTCCATAAATTGGCCACGCATAACGTCTTCTGCCCCAAAGCGAGCCTGACGGTCTTCCATAAATTGGCCACGCATAACGTCTTCTGCTCCAAAACGAGCCTGACGATCACGCTCTGCTTGTGCAACGTCTTGGTCATATCTGCTTGCCGCAAATCCCAATCCTTCACGCGCTGCTTGTGCGCGAAGGTCACCAGCCGCCGCTGCACCCTCTCCAGCCGCTGTGCCTTCCAAAATACCTAGTCGAGATCCACCGAATGCACCACCGCGAGCAGCAGCAGCGCGAGCTTGGTTTTGAGCCTGTATGGTTTGCTCTTCAATTTCTCGAATGGCGGGGTCCATAGACTGTTGATATATGTCCATGTACTCTTGAGCGTTTTCCATTGAGAATGGATCTACGCCTTCTCCAAGTAATTCTTCGCGTGTCGCGCCTTGGTATTCGCCAAGCAAATCCTCGCGTGAAGCGCCTTGATACTGGCCAAGAAGTTCATCGCGTGTTGCACCTTGATATTGGCCCAGCAGTTCATCTGCTGATAATCCTTGGAAGTCGCCTTCCAGATAGCTTCTGCTTGCGCCACTATATGGGCTACCCATCAACTCAGCACGGCTTGCTGCATCGTATCCTTGGCCTAGCGTGTTGGCTATGGCAGAGGCGCGGTTCATGTATGGCAAATAGTTTTCAGCACCAGAGCGAAGGATTTCCATGCCTTTGCGCTCATCTTCTGTTAATTTGCTGCCTCCGTATGTGGCTGTTCTTTCGCCTGTGTAAATCGGATAATCAGAGCCAGCTATGCCTGTGGCGGCGCTAAAGATTTCGCGGCCAGCAGCAGCAACCCATGAGGGAATTTCTGTGCCTTCAACTGTTTCTGTAGCTGATGGCAACTCTGTGTATGATGGTGTGCAAAAACCGCCCATTTAAGCCTCCGTATAGAGCGAACCAACTTTGGATAAACCAAGGCGCTCATAAAATTTATCTTTCCGCTCACCATCTCTCGAATAGACATGGCCCAACTTTATTTTGAACTGCGCTTCTTTTGCAACTCGCATAAAACTCTTGATCAACTTTGCCGCGATATTTGATCTTCTATGTTCTTTATAGACAAAAAACCACATATCAGCCAAATATTTTTCTTTAGACCACCAATCAGACGTTTCCACGCCTGCGATAGATCCAGCTATTTTACCGTTTACATCAAAAACAATAACAACACCTTTGTGTAGGGCATTGTTAATTGCTGACGTTAATTTCTCAGAGTCGATTGGTGACGTGCCTTCAATAGTTTCTGAATGCATGACGTTTAGCATCATGTATATTTCAGAAAGATCTTCGACTGTCGCCAATCTTATCATTACGCCATTCCGCTTAATGCACCCATTTGTGGCCCAGCTTGTTGCGCTCTTGGCGCTGATCCAGCTTGACCGCTTTGTGCGATTGCTTCCATCAATGCGCCCAGTTCAGGTAACAGCATGAGAAGTGCCTTTGCAGCTTCGGGTGTAATTGCACGATCCAATTCAGCCAATTGCTCTTCTGTCATGGCTCCAAGACGCGAAACCAAAACTGCTGCCAGTTGTGAAGATGGCTTCATAATGTTTTGCTTTGCTGCGCCTAGTGTTGCTTCATCGACAGGTGATCCACCTTGCTGACGTGGCATGTTTGCCCCAGCCATGTCTGGCATGGGAGGCTGTTGGTTCATTTTTGGTTCTCTTGCCATGATTGGCTCCTTTTATATAAATTTAGACAGGAAGCGAACTACGTTACCACTGCCCGGTAATATCGCATCTGCCACATAACCAAGAACAGCAGTTTTACCCGCATCTTTCGCAGCATCCATTGGATCTGCGCCCATTGCTACCTGAGTGATAAAGTCTGCCCCTGCTGCAAAACCAGTTACTTTTAGGTTTGCTTTGCCAGCAGTTGTAGTCGGATTTAGTCGGTTCATAACATTAGAAGTATAGCTGTAAGGCGCACTTACATTAGCTAACGGTCCACTAGTCATTGCATTAAGAGGCTTTCCATCTCCAGCAATCATTCCCCGACCAGCCGCAACAGCATCTGCTGTTGTTGTATCTTTTTTCAAAAAGCTAAGTGGATTAATTGTATCAAATGCTGCGCCAAGACCAGTTTCTACTTGCGCCCCACCAGCCATCGCAGCGCCAAAGGCAGATCCAGCAGCAGCTCCAGTAGCGCCACCAAGTTTTTGGCCCATGCGCTCCATCTGAGCCATTTGCAATGCTTGATCAGCACTCATGCCATGCTCTGCCTCAAACTCTTGCCTAATTGTATCCAACTCTTCTGGAGACATCATATTGTCATCAGCAGGATCATAGGTGTATGTGCCTGTCTGTTGCGCTTCTATGAACTGAAACATTGGCATATACTTAGTGCCATAAATCTTTTGCATCTCACCCAAAGCAAGTCCGGGATCGCGTGTCTTCATTTCAATGGTAGGCAAAGTAATTGTGCCATCGTCATTAGTAACGCCAGAAGGAATAACGCTGCCACCTACGTTAGCCAAAGCCCCAATGTTTGGAGCCAAATTGGGAATTAAACTAGCTCCCACACCGCCTATGTTTGACGTGTTGATGAGTTGTCCATCAGCGCCCATAACTACAGCCATTAGGTTACCTCCAAAAAACTTGCCACAACATGCAAACGATCTGCCGTTGCTGCTGTCACTTTTACAATTTCATTTTCCTGAACCACAAGGGGGGCTGTTAAAAGCTCCTCTGTAGAAGGCCCAGATATTGCTTTCACACTGTACACGCAAAACAGGTTGCTGTCAGCATCTGTTATTGTCACGGTTATTGTGTCGTTATGTGCGCTGTCATTGCACACCAAAAATGACTTAAAAAGAGCAGTAGTAGCGCCCGGACAAGTATACAGCGTTGTGGCAGATGTCGTTGTTAAGTCTAGTTTTGCGTTTTTATAATTATTTGCCATTACGCCATAAACCACGCTGTAGCTTCGGCCTGCTCAACTGCTGCCGTCAAACCAATAGACGCAGCAAAATATGTGGCTTGCTTTTCAAGTTCGAGCGTATTGGTCAAGCGAGCCATATAACCCTGATTATAATCTTCAGGAGGCGCTGGTAGCCTTAAAACAGCAAGGCCAGTTCCTGTTCTACTCATCTCAAACCGTCCACTCTTGTATTGATCCTAAAGTCTCCTAATGACCAATCATCTTGCGTTCCTGTAGTTTGGAACTTTACACTTATCTGCCGACCTTTTGCGCGTACACTGACCTTTTCTGTCGATTGAGTCATTGCAAATGGGCCTTTGGTTGTTTCAGGCGCAGATGGATATTTGCGCGTGTTTAAATAAAGATCCATAGACGTGCTTGCCGACATATCTACGTTTGGCACAATTTTATCCACCATGTAAAGGTTTTCACCTTCAGCCGTGATTTCACGCGGTGACGTTTCGATGAAGCAATTCATAGCCGCGCCATTTGCACTTGTGCCTGTTTCATGGTTGTACAGATAGCCGCTTGGATCAAATGCGTATGGATTATCTCTTACGCCAAAGCTGTCATGCCAAGTAGTGCGATCCATTGTGCCAATCGACCATGCGCCTTCGACATAATTATATGTGACATAGCTATCGTTTTCTGGATTGACTGTGCCTGCCGTATTATCGTTGCTGACATACCACCAAGTTATTTCTTTGAATTTCTTATTGTGGCCAACCACAACTTTATCGATGTAGCGTTCCTGCATTCGATCAAAGACAAAATACTTAACTGGGCATGGCAGCTCTTTTACAATGCCGTCATATGAGAAGAAGTTTCGCTTTCCCATCCAGAAGACGTTGCCATCGATACTAATCATTGTGTTTAGACCAGCCGCTCCAGCGTCTGTGGCAAGCAGTCGGAATGAAAAGATAAACGGCGCACCCACAAAGGTCATGCCGTATATGGCTTCATCTGTGGATATGATGGTTTCTTCACGCGCTGAAACCATCGATACGATCTTTGTGCCAACTTGCAGACGCTGATCTCCAGCAGTGTTTAGCGCAGTTGGGCCAAACTTGGTAAAGTCTTCCTGAGTTGACCAGCGAATAAGCATGTCATCAACATCGCCTGATCCATCAGCTACATAAGCCTGACAGCCACCAGCAATGAAATGCCGATCTGGGAATGACACTGTGGTAACACGCGCCACAGATGGAACGCTTTCAGCTCCAGCAATAGAGGAAGCCAGAACAGCCCGATTGCCAATGCCGCCTGATGTATCCCAATAATATATTGCGCCACCTCGAATAGTGGCAATGAGATCCTCGCCCCATAGGTTTAGGTTCCATGAGCTATTGTCGAGGGCAACGTCTGCGTTGTTGATGGATCTTGGATTGCCCCAAGCCTCATTGCCCCAGCCGCCAACTCCCCAACCAAGTGCAGGATCTGAGCTTTGCGCCCCAAGACCAGCTTCAATGCCAATCAAGTATTTGATTGTGACAGCATTTCCACCGCCTGCTGCGACTGTTGATGTCGCGTTTGTTGGCACAGTTATGGTGTAAGTGTTAGGCGTTAAGACCGTTATTTGATAGCCATAGTAATCATTGATTTCATCAGCCGTAATGCCACCAATTGCAGCAGCTCCGCTGATCGCCACCCAATCTCCAGTTAATGCGCCATGTGCTACGTCTGTGATTGTAATGACTGCGCTTCCAGATGTCGTTGCCAGTGGGTTTATAAGAGCCTGAGTAACAGCAGAGGCATCTGCGTGTGTTGCAGCAGAAGTTCCGTTTGTGCCTCTTGTGCAGCCTGTCAAAGTGAGTGTGCTAATACCTGTATAAGTGATGATTTCACTATCAATTAGAACAGCTCCAGTGGCTGTTAATCCAGTAACGCTTGCCAGATCAATTTCTGTTTCACTCGCATCTAATGCTTCTGTTGTAGTGGTTGCAGTGTTAGACACGTCACGCAGTGGCGTAATGTCATAGAGAGCGCCGTTCTCAAGAATAAACAGGTGATTGTGTGTACCAATCGCCATGTAATCTTCGCCAGTAGTAATTGCTCTCCAGAATGCTGTTTTTCTAGCAATACCTATTAATGGCACATTGGTTTGAGTAATTGTGCCGTTAGGATCTAAACCAGCCATGCCTTCGTTTTGCCAACCGCCTATTTTAGTGGGGTATCCATTGCGAAAGCGAACTAAATTTCCATCAACCCAGAATGGGCCATTTTTACCAGCAGCATATTCTGTAATGTCTTTAACAATACCGGGATCATATTTAAGAAGCTGTAAAGGCATTTATTACTTCACCCATTCATATACTTTTTTAGTTTCTTTTATGCGATGATCTAAACCTGTATGGCCACCGTTAATCTTTTTAGTCAGGCGCTTAATTGCATCATCATTAACACCTTCGTCGCATATTTTCCATAGATTGTTTTTGTTGAAAAACCAGATGGCTGTATCCATCGCATAGTCTTCCTCTAACAGCATTGGATTGCTTAAAACATCTGGAACGCGCATATCTGATGCAAAGGATCTGACGTTGTTATAGCCAGTCAATTGGATAAATCCGCGACCAATATATAGGCTGGCTTTTTCTTTAGTGTCGTTTCCAAGTTTGTAGTTTTTGCCACGATTTTCATCAAAGTATACCAGCTCTGCTAGTGCCTTTGGATTTCTAGAATATGGCTTTGCGCTTTCTTCTGTTGGAAATCTTTTAGGCCAAACGCGCATCATGGCCTCTACAGAGTAGTTTAGATTTTCGCGTGTCAGTTTAAAAGATCCACTTTCATGGATAACTTG
>Ga0181394_1000473_pt1 | contig 17802 bp, 29 predicted proteins | sample 17SPOviralmetaG_FD_130123 | JGI IMG/M metagenome (GOLD analysis project Ga0181394, IMG submission 130123) | Marine viral communities from the oligotrophic San Pedro Time Series (SPOT) site, San Pedro Channel, CA, USA - 17 SPOT_SRF_2010-11-23 | ecosystem: Environmental > Aquatic > Marine > Strait...
ATAGTCTACAACACTAACAGATACCTGCTCTACTGAGTCAAGTGATAAAGGAGATTTAACTCCAGGATAACCACCATACTCTAGACCAAAGTCATCTGATTGCCCAATACCGTCAACTTGAAATTGACTGTATCTAGCATTAGTACCTGCAATCGAAATACTTTCAGTATCATCACCATTAAAAGAAATACTGTACACATTCACAAAAGGTTGTGTTGCTACTGCATCTTTAATGTCTCTGTTGACACTGGCAATATCCATAATTTGATCGCCGGTTAATGTACTTCTAGGACCAGTTATAAGTCCTGAAGTGTTAAGTGCTTGTCCAACAACAACTAACTCTTCAACTGCATCTGGACTTCTTAGAGCTAATTTAACTCTGGAAGTTTCAGATAGTTCAAGGTAAATGTCATTTAACTCAGCATATCCACCTGCACCACTAACAACGATCTTATAAGGACCACCAACACGTAGATTCCTTGCAAGGAATACTCCGTCTTCGTTTGTTGTTTGGGTCGATGCTGAACCTGATGGTTCATGGATAATGGAGACTGATGCTCCTGATACTTCTGCACCTGAGGATGTTAGTACTGATCCTCTGATTGCCGAAGTAGTTTCTTGGGCGAATACCGGAACACTTATTAAAAGTGTGGCGGCTAACCCAAGGAATAGTTTGCGAATATTCATAACCACTCCTGTGTTTCGCTGTAATATAAAATATTACCATTGTGTGAACAAAAATTAGGCTTACGCCTAATTCAAATTTTGCAGGATAATCCTACACCCATATTTATAGATACAGGTATGCATTAATGTATAAATTGGTGTAAAATGAGTAGTTTTGGAAATTAAAATATGTGTTAAAACTATTCGTCTTTTCCAAACACTTTAGGTGCAAGTTTTGTAAAAGCATTATTGTCTTTTACTTTAAGTTCAGCACCAACGCCTTTTTCTCCGTTGGGTAATGTAACTTCTCTATAATAAACAATAACTTCGCCCATTTGTTTAATGTAACGTTTAATCTCTTGCATGTCCTCAGCCATAACTTCATAGTCACCTACTGATGTAGCAACAAACACAACGTCACCGTTATTTTGTTTTCTCATATCATCTAGGAATCTATCTAAGTATGTGTAGCCTACTGGCCAATCTGGATTGTCTCTTTCTGATAGTTCACATGTTTTAGGTCTCTTTAAAAGTTCTTCTCCTTTGTCATTAAACTTTTTGGGTTCAAACGATAAAGATTTCTTACATGGATTTGTAATTACTGCTTCTGATACAACATACCAACTAGGTGCTGTAAGTTCTAATGGACGTGGTAATGCTGGTTGCATTATGTCTATCTTTAAAGGCTTAGATACTATCTCGACAGGCTTTGTGCCGAATGTTGAACACCCACTAGTCAGGAATAACAGGAGTGTCAAGCTCAAAAATTTGCTGTGTGTCATCTTCTAATCCCTCAAATACGGCTTCGGAAGCCTTGTTAAATCTTGTCTCTATCATACCTGGCTTTGCTTGTGCCAAACTATTTAGATTGTGTTTTGCGAATATTTTTAAATACTCTGCTTTCTCTTGTTCTATTTGTGCATTTACTCTTTGTTGATTTTGCAAAGCCTTGCCTTGCTTTTCAAAGTTCTCTTGCAAGGCAACCATTGCCGCCTTTTGTTCTTCTACTGCACCTTCAAGTGCCATGTTGTTGGCTTTTAATGTTATGTTTTCCTGATATAAAAAATACCCACCAACACTTAACAATAAAATAATGCCTATAAAAAATTGATTCATCTGTGTCTAACTCGTTTTAGTTACTAAAATATCTGTGTTTGCTGGATTATAGATTACAATATACTCGTCTATTGGCATTGCTCTCATTTCTCCAAGCATAGCATTTAATTTTGACATAGCAACTTTATCAAAATCTAGTTTAAGGGCACTTTCAGTTATGCCTACTTCTTCCATTACACTAGTGCTATTTCCAAAATTTACTATTTCTAAACTAGCAATATCTCTAGAACCTCTTAGGTGTAAAACGTTATCGTTTATACCTGCTTCTAGTAAACTACTTGCTTTTAAAAACTCTAAAATTTTGCTACTGTTATCGTTTGCTTCTTCCTCAAGTCTTAATTCTTCTGCTTGTTGTTCTGCTTCTAATTTCTGTGCCATAAATTCGTCCTTGGAAAGATAATTTTCTGGATCTTGCTGTATGTATTGTTCTAATACATCATCATTTAATTTAATAATATCATCACTTAATGTTGTTGATACTTCCCAATTAAGTTTCCCTGCTAAACGTTCTACTTCCCTTACAATATCTTTAATTGTACTAAGTGAGTTTTCGTTTCTATCTAATTCCATAAACACCATATAATAGTTTTCTGGATTAGGATTAGGGGAAACTTCTACATCTCTAATTTCTATAATACTATTATTAATAAAATGATAAAGATCTTTTGCTGGTGCTGTTTCGTTTAAATACAAACCAACTACCATCACATCTTCTGTTGCACCTGTTTTAGGCACAAATTCATCTACACTAATTTTTTTAAGTATAGTATTTTTAAGATCGCCTTCTTTTAATGCCACGTTATAGTCCTGCCTGATTTATTTGCTCTTGGCCTACCTGAGCATTACTATCTGTATCTTCGTTGTCAATGTACTCATCTTCTTTTGCTTCAACATGTTGAGCACTAAACTCATCTACATAACGTCTAGGCATATCAATACTTACAACCCAAACTGGATTGCTGTCTGCTTTAGGTGTAAAACGTTGGCCACCGTCTGGTCTGACACTTATTTCAACATCATTAAAGTTCTCTACTTTTCTGGGAGTCTCTAATGTATCTTTTGAATATTTAATTAAACAGTCTCTAGCAATAAGTCTTTTTGCACCTTCAGGATCTGGCATTTCCTTTAAAGGATATAGCAATTTAACATTTACATAATGTCTACCAATGCTAGGTCCTTCTAGTATTTCGCCTTTATTCCAATTCTTAAATGCATATATATCTAGTTCATCTAGTGTTTTTTCAAACTCCATAAGCATATCTAACAAAGTATTAGACTTAGAAACTTCTGTTATTTTGTCGTTTAATATTTTTACTGAAATTGTCATACAACTATTTATCATTTAGTGATATATTAACTATGTTGTTTTTGTCTTATATTCTACTACTAAGTAATATTGTAATGGAATTTTACAAAAATAATTTATGATAAACAACCATATAAAAAGTTGGCACACAGAGAAAGCAAACTACCGTGATGGGATACCGCCCATGCACGGTTTTTTTATGGCTAAAAGGAGGCACAAATGTCCAGAAAGGCTAGAAAGAAGAATTGTAACAAATATAGAAAACAAAAAGGAGGAGATTATTTGAGAGTAATACAAGGGGGAGCCCTGCAAAGACAAAGACAGAAGGAAGTTAAGATAGTACCTCGTAACTTCCACCAAGATGACTTACTTGGGTTATTAGAGGACAGAAACATCAACATAGTGTTTGCTATTGGACCAGCAGGTACAGGTAAAACACTCATTTCAACATTAGTGGGAATTAAGGAACTCAAAAACAACAATATAAACAAACTAGTAGTAACAAGACCAGCAGTAAGTGTAGATGAACAACATGGATTTTTACCAGGTACACTACAGGAAAAAATGGCACCATGGACTAGACCAATTTTTGATGTATTTGAGGAATATTACTCACCAGATCAAATAGAGTTTATGCTAGGTGATAACAAAATAGAAATAGCACCTTTGGCTTATATGCGAGGCAGAACGTTTAAGGATTCATATATCATTGCAGATGAAATGCAAAATGCTACTGATAATCAAATGAAAATGTTACTAACAAGAATAGGAGACAATAGTAAGTTAGTAGTAACAGGTGATTTAAATCAGCATGAAAGAGGTTTTGAAAGTAATGGATTAAAATGTATAATGGAAAGACTACACACGGCAAATTCAGATAGAATTAAAATGGTAAACTTTACAAATACAGATATTGAAAGACATCCTGTTGTAACAGAAGTATTAGACTTATATAACAGTTAAAGATTTTTATAGTAATCGATCTTACGACCAACGTAATTAAAGATGTGGTCTATTTGTGCTTGGGTATAGTTTAGCCTGGCTTTAAAAAATTTCTGTGGGTCAGTTTCCTTATTGATGGTGTCTAAATCAAAATTTAAGGCTTTAGCAATAATATGATCCCATCCAGAAAATGTATGTATGCCCCTTTTTGAATTGTATGTATGCAATAATTTACACATTTGTTTTGCTGTCTTTACGTTAGCATGTTCATGACTCCAAAATAAACTAGTATCCTGAGTATGATGATTGTATCCTGGTTGGCTACCTAAAAATTTTATTCCGAATTTTTCTGGTTGCCTAGAGAATTCACTAGCATGTTCTGAATTTACATGAGACGAGCTGTTCTCTATCATCAAAGGATAAAAATCTACACCGTCCAATAAATTCTCTTGGGTTACTATCCTCATGGTTTCTTTTATATGGTTTAAAGGTTCTTTAGGCAACCCCACTATGACAGATGCGTTGTACCTCCAATGTGGGTACTCTTTTCTTATATGTCTAAAAAAATTAAAAATGTCTTCTCTTTTAATTCTTTTTCTTACAACTTTATTTGCCTCCTCATGAAAAGATTCTAATCCAAACCAGGCATTTTGAAATCCACATTTATCTAATAATGGCAATACATGTTTTTTTCTCATAAGCAAATCAAATCTAATAAATCCGCCAATGTTTGGCCTGTAGTCTAATAACTCTGTAGCATCTTTGAGAACCATTAGTTTTTCTTCATCTTCATTTACAGTATCATCTTGTATAGAAAAATTTGTTATTCCAAATTTGTCTTTGGCAGTTTGCATATACTCATATACTTGATGAGCTTTAGATGTAGTAACTTTTTTAGCACCTCTATATTCAAAACTACAAAACGTACAATTAAATTTACAACCTATTCTTAATTCCATTTGAATAACATCATGTTTAGTTAAACAATAATCATCATACAATTTAGGCACAATTGGCTCCTCTTGTACATCTGCGGTTTTAGGAGACAGTCTTTTAAATTTGCCTATAGGCATCATATGGTCATCTATATCTATTTCATTGTCTAACCATTGTTCAAAAATATGTAATGCCCTGCCAGAAAAAACATAATTTGGATATATAGAGTTTTTATCGTTACTTTCTTTGTATGTTGGCGTTGGCCCACCTACTATAAACATAAATTCTATATCTTTATCTAAAAGTATTTTTAAAACTTTTTGTATAACAGTATTTGGATCAAGTATGTCTAACGAGTTTAAAGAACTTAGACAGATAATAGGTTTACTAAAATTATTTTTTTCTAGCCATGTGGTAATGCAGTACTCTAATTGGTCTACTGTAAACCAATCTGCATAATTAATTACTGTGCTGGGTATATTTCTTTCTTTAAAAACATCATTCAAACCAAATGGAGCAAGTGGCCGCATTATAAATGGATACCAATCGTCGTGTATAGTATTTTCTTTATAATATGGAGTACTAGGGTTTGTAAACTCTAATATAATTGCATTATCTATATCTTGGATATCTTGAATCATGCAGTTATTTATTACATGCTGTTCATTTGTAATTCAATCAACGTTGCTGAAAGATTAATTTCTGGGTCAGCACATAAACTACTTTTAGCCATGCCATTTCGTATAATAACGACTGCTTGATCTTGTTGCTGTTCTGTGTTGCCCCACAGCTCTAAGTTCCTGTACATAAACTTGTATATGTCATCATACTCTTCTGGCCTTGCTTGGCTACAAATTAATGTTCTTGCATCTTTGTACTTGCCTGCCTTAAACATTTCTATAGCACTTAACATCCAGTCACTAGATGCTTTGTCTCCGTCCTGTGGACGTTGTAGAATGCCTTCTACTACATTTTGCTGTACCAAGTTAATACTTTTACGCAAATCAGGATAACTTGCTTGTACATAAGTGTCTAGTGTTTCTAAATCCACTTCCACATTTTCATCAATACAAATTTGTGCCAGCCTGGCTGTAAACTCTGTTATGTCTAACTTCTCAATATGAAAGCCTTGACACCTGCTATGTAATGCAGGAATAATTCTTTGTGGGTAGTTGCATGTTAATATAAATCTACAACTAGTGTGATACATTTCCATAACACCACGAAGTGCCGCCTGACCATTAGGAGTAATATAATCTGCTTCGTCTAGGAGGACGTATTTTATATCGCCAAACGGCATAGTGGATGAAAAATTTGTAATCTTTGTTCTTATGGTTTCAACATTGTTCTCATTACTGGCATTTATTTCCAGTATGTCCATGTCATCTATTTCAAGTTCTGCAAGTAAAACTTTTGCTAATGTTGTCTTACCTGTACCGGGGGCACCACTGAATAGCAAGTGTGGTAGTGCCCCTTCTTCGACCCAGCCACTTACCTGCTGGCGTTGACCCTCATCTCGAAACACATAGGTACCTATGCTTGAGGGTCTATATTTCTCTGTCCAAAGTTCTTTCAATGTATCACCTTTTTGTTGTTGGGGGTATCGTCAATATACATGTCTTCTATTTCTTCTGCAGACATTTCGTCCCATTTATAAAATCTATTTGCTGTTAAGTCATCCATTATAGCATAAAACTCTTCTTCGTCAAGGTTTCTTTTTAATTGTTTTACTGCTACTGCTAACATAACACTTGCAACACTAATAGGATGTACACCCTCATCAACATGATCATCAAAAACATCTGATAAAATATTGATAAGATCTCTAATTTGTTCGTCAGTCATTACCATCTGTTTGATCCTTTTTTGCATCTAGTTTTTCAAAAGTTTTGCTGTACCATGCATTACTACAATAGGCATCACAAAATACATGTCCTTGGTCAGCAGTATAATATTTTACATCACTAAGTGCTACAGTCTTATCACACTCACTGCATTTTGCAAACATTTAACTTCCAATAAAACCTGAAGACTCTATGTCGTGGTAATCGCCATCTTTTGTAAACTTTCTTACAATAGTAGTTACCTTTACACCATGCTGAGTGTACTCATAACTTTTAAATTGTTGTTGTAGTAGATTGTCTCTTGGTTGCTCAAATATAAGATCGTTTCTGTAATCTGAAATTACTCTTGTGCCAGTTTTTTCTCTACTGTATTCTGCGACAGGGTTTACTGCTGTTTTAGTCATTACATTCTCCTAGTTAAGTGTATATTATACACTATTAGGAATGATTGTCAAGTAATATTTGAATTAAATTTGATTGGCTGTTCCACCAAAACTCTTTACTTCGTACAAGTTTATTATTTTTTTCTACCCTTGCAATCATGTTGTGGTCTGGTTTAGGAAAGTTCCTAGCACAGTCTAGCATTTTATCTATTCTAACAATATCGTCTTGCTCACTGTCATAATCGTATGTGTAGTAATCAGTTAGCATATCAAAGCCTAACTCCTCTAATATCTTTACAGTTCCTGCTCTGCCATTTATTAATGTAGGTTTACAATACAAAAATCCTTTTAAAATCTTTTCGTCCCAATCTCCTACATAATAAGGTTTAAGAGGGTTAATTGGTTCCTCAGTAGTTTTGCTTGTAACTGTTTGTTGTGGTATATAAATGAATACCTGATCCATAAGATCATGTGGGAAAGCATCATACCATGACTTGTACTTCATACTATGATCGCCACGATCTTGATTTATTCTATCTAAATTAAATGACTTGTTCCAGGGATGGCTCATTTGTCTAGGTGTTTTTCCAAACAAGTCAAAATATTCTTCTACATAAGAAAAGAAATCTGTATCAGTAATTTGAATGAACCTATCCATCTCGTGCCATTGGCTAAACTTATTCATACTCCATTCAGTATCATCTAACATTCCTTTGTGATACATTTTCACAATACCCATTGCTCTGTTAGGCCTAAACACATTATTAGGACAAAAATATCGTATAGGATACTCTTTGCCTGGAACTAAATTCCTAAATCCAGATTTAAGACTTGGATCTTCATCCATAGCATCAAATAATGCAAGGCCACCTAAACATGAATAATTACTAATAATCTGTCTAAAGCCAATTGTGTCTAACACATTTGTTCTATTCCAAGACAACGTGCTACAGTAAAACTGACTAACATCTAGTCCTTGTAAAATATCAATTTGCGTTTCGGTATCTTGAAAGTTTCCTGGGAATAAGGTTTCGTTGTTATAATCCCATACTACTGCTATCTTGTGAGGATTGTTTGGGTCTGCCAGTATTTCTAAATCGTGTAAAATTTCTTTATAAAAATCATTAAACCATCTCCAAGTAGGGAAATGCATAGGCACCCATACCACGTTAAGCCAACCTTCTTCTTCAAATACTTCCTCTACTTTAGGATAGCAATAACTTATTTGTGGTGTTACAGAAACTTTAAACTCTATAGGTGTTTCAAATTCAGGATCTATAGGACATTCATATTTTTCATAATGCTTGTAAAACTCATATGTATGAGAAGATTCTGTTATAGGCATTCCAGGCTCTTGTATGTCATTAGTCATAAAATGCCGTAGGAAAATATGATTTACTTTCATTATTTGCTTCTCTGAATTTTATTTTTATCTATTGCTTTCTTTAATATAGATAAGTCTGCTTTTTTAAGTTTGCTGTAATAAACTAATGCCTCTGTGTCTTTAGGAAAACAATGCCCACCAAAACCAAACTTACCGTCTGTGCCTGGTACTGACATATGAGTATCTCCTATACGGCCATCTTGTGATAACATTTCTGTGAAGTTTTCCCAAGGTACTTTAGTACCACTGGCCTGGTGTAAACTATACAGCTCATTAAAAAATGTAACTTTGGTTGCTAACCAACTATTGATAGTATATTTTATTAAACTTGCTGTGATAAGATCAACTTTAAATGTAGGCACAATTTTTACTGAACTGTGTCTAACGTATGCCTTTTCAACAACCTCACAGTCCTTCCATTTACCACCTAATACCTGCATATTTGGATTTATAAAATCTTCAAAACTATTTGCTTCTGTTAAAAATTCTGGATTGTAAACTATTTTTAAAACAAAGTCCTTTTTCATTTTTATTAAATGGTCTGGAGTAATTGTACTTTTTATAACAACAATTCCTTTATATTGCAAGTCAGATAATTCGCCTAACACTTGTCTAACTGAACTTACATCTACGTCCATGTGAGTGTCTTGCTTAGGTGTAGGAACACATACAAACACAATTGATGTGTTGAAGTCAACTAATTGAGATATGGTGTTGTTGTTAAGTTTTGTATCAACTATAAACTGGTCTACATTTTTATCAAAGCCATTAGAAACTGCGGAACCTACAAACCCTTTTCCTATTATTCCTAACTTTAATGTATTCATTTAATCCACATAAGGTATGCTGTCGTGTTTTCCTGACAGGCGATTAATTGCTTTATTAACCTTTTGTTCTTCTATCCATTCTTCCTCACCTGCATAAGTAGGACAATCTTCGCTTTCTAATAAACGTTCACATTCCCATTTAACTTCATAGATTTTTTGCTTACATGCAAAGCCGTTAAATCCGTCTATACGTGGATCAGTCATAACACCAAACCATTGGTATAATTGTTCCTTAATTGTTTTTTTACCTGTGCGTTCTATGTATGGCATTATTTTTGCTTTACAAATCCTGACTCATGCCCTACAGCAGACGTAATACATAAGACTGATAAAATTAACCACCACGGATTTAAATCTGCAAAAATAACTCCTGCAAGTATTGTTATGCCTACTGCACCTGTTGTTGTGATGCCTGTCTTTTCTCCGCTACTTAACTTCATAATGTTTTCTTATGTTCGAATTCGTAACTTGCTGATTTTATATTGATCTGATCACTTGGCTTTTCATCTGCAACTGCTAAACATCCTGCAGGGTCTACTTTCCAAATCTCTTGTCCTTCTTCAAGTCTATCGTCTTTTACTTTAAAGCCTTCAGTCCAACGGCCATATTCCACATATACCCATTGTCCTGGTTGTAAGAAATCTATATCAGGCCCTACATCAAAGACTTCCATCCATCTGGGAGTTACACCAGATTCTTTTCCTAATGTTTTCTTAATTATAATACCTGCGTTTGTTACAGTATCGCCAAAGTCGGCGTTAATGCAAAAGATATTATCAGTCCTTGGTTTTATCCTCATCTGCTTCTTCCTCTGTGTAATAAGGAACCATTTCTATATCACCATTAGGAAGCTCAACTTCTTTAAAGCCTAATGGCTCTTGATCGTCGAACGATTCCTCTTCAGGCGTTGCTGGCTCTGGTTCTTTTTTAGTTTGTGTGTCTGGTTGTACTTTACTTGTTCGTACATTTTCTTTAGCAGTTTTAGATGTTTTAACTTCTTGTAAGTTATCTTCCTGTGTAAATTCTACTTGTGGTGTATTGCCTTTGATACTTTGTTGTGCCGTGCTGGCCATAGGATTATCTTCATAATATGCTCTTACTCTTTCTTCAGCAGGAGTTTGTACAGATCCGTCTGGACCTAAAACATTACCATGAGCATCAGTACCTGCATTTCCTACCGCAGGCCTATCTCCTTGTGCGGCAATTAAGGCATCCATGTCTATAACTTGACCTTTGTTTGTTTTGCGTTGTACCATATTACTTTAAAAATTCCTTTATGTCTAATCTATATTTATGACTATTAACCTTGTGTACTCCCAGAATATAGAGTAAATAACTGGAAACACTACTACCTCTGCCTACTCCCCATACTAAATTATGCTTACGCATTGTATCTACAATCCATATTAATAACTGTAGTACAGGGAATAAACCACGTTCTTTATACATGGCTAACTCCATCTCTACTCTCCCTATCTCGTCGGGATCACGTTGTACAAGTTTGTCATGTATATATTTTTCAACATCTAGTTCTTTGTAATGCTGTGGTATATTAAATTCTTTACTGATTCTGGAAACATCACTTATATCGTTGAGTTCCAGTTCTTTAGCAACTTTATTGAATTGTTTAATGTCAGCAAATGCAATATCAGATATATCCTCACCTCTATAGAGTAATTCAATACCAGTTTGCTCATCGGCTAGATAGTTTTCCATAAGTATATTATATATGAAAAATGTGTAAAAGTCAATCTATTTGTCTTTTGGAACCAGTTTAGGTTTAAACTTTTTATTCTTAAAGTCTACTTCTAATAGTTCGCCAGTTGAAGTGTCTGCGCCACTTTCTTCAATAACCTCGTTAATTTCTTTTCCGTAAATATCTGCAATCACTTGTCCTTCTATTTGTGCAAGTGGCTCTTCCATTCTTTTTAAGATGTCTTGATTTATATCTTTATTAAAGAACTCCTCTTTTTCTTCTTTGCTACTTGCTACATTATCAAATGTGCTAAAGTCTCTTCTACGCCACCAGGGAGTTTCCCAAAAGCTCAGTTCGCCTATCCATTCTGAAATACTAGGTAACTGATCGTATTCGTTATCGTCTGCAAACATACTGTATGCTATGCCATCAATTTTGTCTTTAATACTAATACTTTCTACAAAACTATTTTCGTGACAAATATAATTCATTTTACAATGCAATGCCATAGCCAAACAGGCATCGCTTAAATCTGGTAATATTAAAAAGTTGTTATCATGACTTGCAAATGCTCTTTCTACGACAGCCTTACTGTCCATATCATATATAATACTCTGGTGTAATTGATCGTAAAGAAAAGAATTAATAGTACTGAAACTGATATTTTGTTGTAAGAAGGCCTGCTTACGAGTTGCTGTTGGTTCTACATCAGTTCTTAAACTGTATTCGATATCATATGTACAAGACTTTACTTGTCTCCTATCTTCGTTATCATATACCCATACCATATGTACTGGTATGTTTTTAGTTATTTGCATTATGTTCATTTTTTTGCTCCAAATTTAGGAACTTCTATGGTAAATTCTGGACTAGGTTGTGGTTGCTGTTCCACTTTAGGTTGTGGTGCAGGTTGTACTGTCTGTTCTGGATTTACTGTTAAAGGTTTCTTTTCCTTCTTCTGTGTGTAAAAGTTACTAAGTGTAGTTATAAGTTCTTGTTCTGAATACTCTGGTGTATATACAACAGATTCTATCTCCCCTATTTCCAATACATCTGGTGTCTTGTCATTATTCTCTATAATTATCGCCATAAGATTAGATTGCCTCTCACTACACATATCCAACATTCCTCTTACTTGTTGAAACATAGGAGAGTTTTGATCCATTTTATATAATTTGTCGTTAAGTTTTTTAATCTCTTCAAACAGTTTATCTGAATCCATTTCCTGGATCTTTTCCCAATAATCACTCATCGTCGTTAAAGTTCATTTTAAACATTGCTAAGAATGTTTTTGTTCTAAATCTTACCTCATACATAGTTACTTGAAAATCTTCCATGGGTCTTAATCCCATACTAAGACATACACCACTGACACTTTGATTTAATTGCTTAGGTGTTCTTTTGGAAAGGTTAGACTTAATGGTAAGTTGATGTGCATTGTCCTTCCATGACATCCAATTATCAAATCTTTCTAAATTAGTGCTCTTCTGCATAATAACTATCTAGTGTTGTCTCGTGTATATGTAAGTATTGGTTCCTTTGCCTAAAAATAATATCTATTTCAGGTGTTACTTTAATAAAGTTTTCTATAGTGTAACTTTGCTCATTACCCCAAGCTCTACAATTATATGCTCTGATTTTGTAATTCAATTTTGTACCAAAATTTTGATGTACATTATGATTAAATGTTTCTGGGTCTATGCCTACACTTAAAAAATATGCAGTAGCATCAAATACATCATGTGTATCGCAAATAATTGTGGGTACATTGTTTTGTGCTGTACGTTTATCCAGCATAATTGTGAATCTGTTATTTTCGCAAGTTAGTTTACCGTAATTTTCTGAAACATCTTTATACTTAAATCCAATCTGTAAATAATGATCTATAATATTATTATTGTGGCAATTCATTTTTATGCCACTTATATAATTAAGATGTTTAAGTGTTTTGGAATCAGGGTCTATAATATTATAATTCTCTTCTAAATTTGAATTATAATGCTTTACTTGGTCTTGTGTGAGCAAGTACGTTTTGATTCCTATACCGTTGTCTACAAAATAAAAATCAGTTGTACTATCATATAATGCTTTTAAATTAGCAATATCAGTATCATTAGCATTAAAGCCTATACCTGTAATGCAGGGAGATCTTCTGGAATCGTCTTTACGCAAAAGTATAATACAACTTTGTAAATTCCAAAATCCTGTGTCGCCACTATTATGTTGCGTTCTGTGTATAAACCCTAAACGTGTTAATTCAGTTTCTATTTGCTCTGTGTCTACAACTGAGGTATCATAACTGATTTCTATAAAACTAAATTCTGCCATCTTGTTTTTCTTCTTGTGTGTCTGATGTTTCGCAACTGTTACAACAATCGTCAGTACCACACTTATCGTGAAGTACTCCTTGCTCGTCGTATCCTTGTTCGTCTACTTTTTTGGGTTTGTAAACTTTTGGTTTAATCTCCATACTAATATTTAGCAGGAGAATTCCGTAGTTATAGCAGTTTAGGTTCTATTAGATATAATTTCGTCTACTAAACCAAAGTCTAATGCTTCTTGAGATGTCATAAAGTTATCTCTATCCATAGCCGCCTCAAACTCTTCATAAGTTTTACCTTTAGTATTATGTTTGACGTATGCTTCAGTGAGTTCCTTTTTAATACGGATTATCTCATTAGCACGGATTTGGATATCACTTGCTTGTCCACTTGCACCACCTAATGGTTGGTGTATCATGTGTCTGGCACCAGGTAACATAAAACGTTTACCAGGAGCACCACTGTTAGCAAGGAAACTTCCCATACTAGCCGCCTGTCCCATTACAATAGTAGACACATCTGGTTTAATATACTGCATTGTGTCGTACATTGCCATACCACTTGTAACTGTTCCGCCTGGACTATTAATGTAAAAATTAATATCAGCATCACTATCCTCTGCTTCTAGGAAAAGTAACTGAGCACAAATACTATTTGATACTGCGTCGTTTACTTCCCCATTAAGGAATACGATTCTTTCTTTAAGTAGTCTACTATAAATGTCGTAACTACGTTCGCCTTGAGCGGTCTTTTCTATTACATATGGTACAAAGTTCATGTTATTATTTACCTTCAGTTAGTTGTATAATTTTGTTAATAATGGCCTGCATACCTTTTTGCCTTTGTACTGTTAAGTTTTTTGTAATACTGTGAAAGTCTCCAAAACGTATTGCACTAGGATCTGGTGTTGCAACCTCGGCCACAAGTTTAGCGATACCTTTTACCATAAAGGCATCACTGTCAGTTTGTATATCCCAAACACCATCAACTTTTTCAGCAGTAATCCATACAGCACTTTGACAACCACTTACATAGTTTTCGTTTGTTCTGATATCACTCGCATCGTCCATGTCGCCACCAATCTCCAGAAGAATGTCATAGAACATCTCCTGGTCATGAGACACAGAGTTTAATTGTTCAAGAAGATCTGACATACTATAAGTATATAGTATTTTTTTAGATTGTCAAGTAATTATCCGCAGTATGAATAATAGGTATCGTATTCAGCACCACTTGTTAATTTTGCTAATGTGCTAATGTCACCGTTAGTTGCTTTGTAAAGCTCTTTTGGATCTGCATCATCTTTGCTGAAGTAAACCACATAGTCTTTGCCATCGTTAATACCATCTGTGGGATTATCGATTCTTTCTACAGGAGTATATCCATCAAAGGCACTTAAAGGTGATACACCGCCAGGCGCCGCTTGACCAATATGCTCTCCTACAACTACGTCTGATTTTGAACTAACTTCACTGCTTTTATTTGCATACCATTCGGCCGCATCTGCTGGATAGGTTCTGTCTGTTGGCATTATTAAAACTCCAATAAAAATTTATATACAAGTATTTATCTTCCAAACATAATCTACATAATCCATAAACGGTTTATTGTTTGCAGTTATATTTGTTAATAAATCATTTGTGTATTTTAATTCAAACTTTACAGACTCCTGTAAAGCAGGCCAGTGCCATTGCTCATTTTTATTTGGTTGCACTAGTAAATGTTTAATAGGCATTTGTTCTAAATGCCAATTGTCTGATAATCTGTATTCTGTTGCCTTAAAGTTGTTGCAATCCTGGTCATTTAGTGTACTTAATTTAAATATTCCTCCCTCTATAACGGTATTGCTATAATCCAAAAATAAAACATTTACGTTATCAAAATATGAATTATGAAAGTACAATCTTGTCCTGCCTGGATGTACATCAAAATAAGGCTTGCCTTTTATAATAGTAAAATTAATTACAATGAAGTCATCTAATTTATTACCTGAAAGTATATCCTGTTGTAGTAACCATATGTTTACTAATTTGCTTATTGTGGAACTTACTGGACTATCAGGTGTTTGTACTTTCCATATAAAGTCATTAAATTCTTCTCTAACACGTTCTATAAGTGAAGGCAAATGTCCGTAGTCTCCCACAGCATTGGCTATTTCAGATAGTTTGCCTATCCCTGTATATGCCGTTGCGCCGTGTTTTCTAGCACTATGCAGTAAGCCAAGTAAGTCTGTATTGTAAGAACCCTCAATATCTGACATACTCTTCTCCGTCCCAGGTCAATCTAAATGTATTATATATGTCTTCATGTTTAAACCTAAAAACTAAACCTTTACCTCGTACTCTGCTTACACTTACATCTTGATACAAGTAATTATATCTAGCACACCAGAGTACAAGTTCACCTTGTATGTGATTGCTTTTCATGTTTGCTGGTATGCCACTTCCACCGGCAGGTAATTTAAATCTAACTTGCATGTCAATATTTATGATAAATAGTAGTATGAGGATAACAGAAATAGATAATTATAAAAATTACGATAATCCCACCAATACAGAACTTGATAAAGAGATGAGTCAAGCAGACGATATGTATTGGCAAAAGAAAGCAAAAGAGATGGAGTTTGGAGGCTTACCTCACCCTTACAGTAAACCTTATCATTTTGTTAGTACATTTAGAGGCAAAGTAAGTGGGCAAGGACCTTTAAGTGGCCAAATACTATCCAAGATACCTAATTCACATAGTGACTGGATTAAACACGGATTCCAAAAATCCAAGAGACCAGACTTTGAAGGATCCACAACTTATTATATTAATGCTACTGTTCTGAAGCATTTGGTTGACACAAATAAACTTTAAACGTTTTTTGTTTGATTTGGTATTTTAGCAATATTCCCAGCAGATTGATCATCGTTTGATAATGCTTTAGTTTCTGCTTCTACTTCTTTTACAAGTACACTTTTTAATGAAGGCCCAAGTAATGCTTTGGCTTTGTCAAACAGATACTTAGTACCACCAATTAAATATAACCAACTAACTATTACTGCTACATTAGTTAGTCCAATACTTAATAGCCATTGTCCAACACTTGCTGTTGCTTCTAAGGCCAACGGTATTGCTACACCTATTGCTTGTAAACCTGCCGCTATTGTTTCTGTAATTACTTCGAATGCCGCACCTCCAACATTTGTAGGTTCGTAACTTTGAACAAAAGCAATTAATGAATCCCAACCTTTTTCAATCGTATCTACAACTGCTGAATTTAGATCACTACCAAAAGTAAACTCTTTACCAAAAATAGTCATGTCTAATTTATCAACAAGTGCCTTATAAACAACTGTACCACCTATGCCTAATCCTACCAGTAATGCATTAAAAGGTTTCAATAATAAGTGGGAAATGGTAAACCATACCATTTTATTTAAATTTTTAAATACAACTTCACCTGCTTTGCTAACACCTGCCCAAACTTTAAGAGTAAACTTTTTAAGATACCCTAGTATTTTTTGTGCCATGCCTGATTCTGCTTCTGTGAGTTGGCTAAGGTCAATATTAGCCATTTCACTTTCCCAAAACAATTCAAAGTCTGCTAGTTCACTTTCTGTAAGTTTAACTGGAGGCAGGTATTGGCTTTGGTGTTCTATTATACCCGCTAATACTTGAAGTCTGCCTAGTTCTGAGGTTTGCATTTTAATTTTACTTTAAATCACCAGGCAAAGGCTTTAAAGTTCCGGGCTCTAACGGTTGACCTGATGGGGATACATTTGGTTCTTGTTTTGCAGGTTCGTCTTGTGGTAGTTGTTTTGCAACTGCTTTAGTTACATCGTCTTGTATTATGGGCCATGTATTTTCGTACCAATCTTTAAACTGAGCCTTCTCTTCTGCAGACATTTTACCACGTATACTTTTAATAACATTGTCTATATTCTGTAACATTAGATCATATTCGCCTTTCTCTTCTGATAAGTCAATACCTTCTGTCTTGTCCTGCTTCGGATTAAATTTCATCATTAACTGTCCCATTGCCTGAGAAAATATGGCTACACCTGCCAATGCGGCAAAAACAACTGATAATGCTCTACTTAAAAATCTTAACATTTGTGCGCCTACTTGCACACCGCCACCTATCAATTTTAAACATAGTCCAAAAAATGCAATCACTGTACCAAGTAGATCAAGAATAAATTTTCCAAATCTCAACATGAATTTTCCAGAAGAAATTATCATTCTGCCTACAGCCATTAAAGGATTTTCTGCCAGGTATTGGTCTTCGGATAACATGCCTGAACTTTCGGATATTGCTATCCAGTTTTTCATTTGTTCTCTTTCGTTTATAATCTTCATAAAACTATTTATCACTTTATAAAGACTTGACTTTAAA
>Ga0181394_1000474_pt1 | contig 17770 bp, 15 predicted proteins | sample 17SPOviralmetaG_FD_130123 | JGI IMG/M metagenome (GOLD analysis project Ga0181394, IMG submission 130123) | Marine viral communities from the oligotrophic San Pedro Time Series (SPOT) site, San Pedro Channel, CA, USA - 17 SPOT_SRF_2010-11-23 | ecosystem: Environmental > Aquatic > Marine > Strait...
AATATCTAAAGAAAAAGGATGATCCTGAATTCATTTTACAAAATAGATTGAGAGCCAAAACCCATTATGAAACAGTTTATAAAGAAAAGAAGAAAGAAAATTATGAAAAAAACAAAGTATTATTACAAACTAAATCTCTATTTAGATATTATAAGAAGAATGATAAAGTTGAAGGATTTAAGAAGAAATATCCTGACAAATATCAATTATTACAAGATCATGGTATTGATGTATCTGCTTCAGGTTCTGGTTCAGTTGTTTGAGATTTATCCTTTTTGGATACGTCCTCTTCGTCATCACTTTTATAAACAATTACTTCTTTTAGACCATTACATATAATAGGTTTACGAACATTAGGATAATCAGCATTAAATTTTTTATTAAATGTGTTAATTATATCTCTATCGATATTGGGGCTTGATTCTAATAATCTATCATATTCAGCCCTAGATACTTTTAAGAAGTCACGGCAATTTTTTCTTTTACTATCTTTTAAAGCCAATTCAATCTGAATATTCCTGGCAAACTTTGACCAACTAACACATGAAATTCTATGATTTTCATATTGTTCAGCATATTTTAAAAATGATAATAATGTTCCAAGTATTCCAGCAAATATATTAATCCCACCAACTAAAGCTGAAGCCATAGGTCGTTGATCATCACTTATAAATGAATCCATTCCAAAATTAGCTGTGCCTGTTAATGTTGATATAACAATTATAGGAATAGATATGTTATGGTATTTTTTCTTATATTTACGTTCTGAATAACTATGCAACCACGAATAACATAATCCTATTTCTGCCCATTCAGATAATAATTCCTCTATTTCATCTGACCATTTTTCTATTATTTCATCATTTATATTTCTAGGTGTTTTTAAGTCTACATCCATTATTATATATTTATGAATAAAATATTTAACTCCAAAAAAATTTATCACTAATATTATATAATGGAGAACAATTCTGTGAAGAAGAAAAACAACGAAATACTAGAAGAATTATCCTTGGATTTAAAATGCCTTCTAAATGACACGGCTTCTATCAAGAAAGACATTCATTATATCAAGACAATAATTCTTATGAAAGATAAAGTAAAACAAGACCAAGCTAAACCCCAAGAACAAATAAGTACTGGATGGTTTTGGTGAAATTTTGTCTATTCTTTTTTTAATTTTTTATTTTTATAAATATTTATATTCATTAAATTATAAATATGAGTGGAACTTACTGGTCGGTTGGAGATAAAGTAAATATTGGACAGACGGACGTTGAGATTAAATGTGAAGGTGCGGATCAGTTTAAAGAAAATCAAGTAATTGGCATATATGTGCCACCAAGTGTTGGTTTTTTCTCTGGTAAAGATACAACATTAAACTTTGATGTGGAGATACAATATCCTTCTGGAAAACCCACTAAATGGGCTATTGATTCAGTAACTGGTGCTAATGGTTTATTTTCTAAATGTGTTGTGTATGCTGGTAATCGGCAGACAGTTCTGGAAACTTTAGATCATTATTCATCTTGGTGTTCTGTAAAATATTCATATGATACGAATGATTCCATGAAATCACGTCGTGCTATGGTTGAAGGTTGTGGTGAATGGCTCCCCTCGTCTCGTGGTGATATGGGTTCTAGAAAATCTATTCAGAACAATCATATGTATTCCCCATTTATTGAACAGGCGAATTTCCAAGGTGAACCTACTGCAACTATCAGCTCCAAGTGTGAATTTAAGAAAGCATCGGTTTCTATTCCTATTCATATGGGTATGTTTGCTAATAACTCCAAGGCAGTCCCTAATGTATTAATGAATGGTTGCTATTTAGAATTAACTTGTGAATCTAATTCACGTGTTTTCCGTGTTCTTGACAGCACAACTCAATTCAGAAAACCAGCACTCAATCCTTCTTGGTGGGGTGTTGATACGGATGCTAATGGTTTCTCCGCTAGTTCAGTTAAAGCACTTTCTCTTGATGCTGGTGGAACTGGATATAATAATGGAACTTTCACAAATGTATCCACAACTGTTTCCCCAGCTGGTGGAACTGGATTGACTGTTGATCTAGTTGTTGGTGGGGGAATTATAACTAGTGTGACGATTAATCAGCCTGGGTCAGGATATGCTTCTGCTGATGAAATCACACCTGCAACGGATGAAGGTGGTGGTTCTGGTATTGGTGGGACTGGTACAGGATTAGATATAAAAGTTGATACTATAGGAGCTGAACTAACTTCATTTTTAACTGGACAATTTAATTCCCAGAATGATCCCCAGCATAGTCCTTTCCAAGTTGGTGAGCAGGTTGGTTTCTTACAATTAAGCACAGGTGACACCGAAGAAGGCTCCCAGCCCATCGTTATTACAAGTATTGAAAATGGTGGTGATACTAAACACCCCATTAAATATAATGTTTCTGGGGTTGCCGTGGCATCCAAGGTTGTTCTGAATGCTAGTCCAGAAACTGCACCTGATTGGGTTGTTTATTCGGTTCGTGCGACTGATGTTGCTCCAACTTATCAGCTGACTAATGTGAGAATGGTTGTAAGGCAATTAAATATTGATGGATATGAAGCTGGTGTTATGTCCAAGATGAAATCTGGTGGACAAATTTTATATGATATTCCAAGTGTTGCTTGTGTTGTTGCTTCGGCAACTAAAGGTGAACTCCAAGCCTCTATCAGTATTCCTTGTGAACATTCCAAAGCACGATCCATTCTATGTATGCCTACAGATAATGAAAAAACGTATTCTATTAAAGAAAATAGTGACTCGGCTTCCACTTATTTAATTGATTCTCTTGAGTACAACCCACAATCCACATCTAAAGCAATTGATTTAAGATCTGATCGTTCTGGTGTTTCAGGAATTGGTGATTATTTAAGTTCATACAATTTTGTAATTGACCAGAAAATTGTTCCATCTAGAAAAGTAAATACTGATAAATCGTCCAGCAAAGATAAGGGTATGAATGCTGATCACATTATAGAATTACAGAATGCCCTTCAACAGAGCCATGGAACACCACCTCGTTCTGTTGCTTCATTCAGGTCTAATTTCCTTGTGGGACGTGCCTTGACCCTTGATGAGAATACTGTTTATAATGGTATTGGTAAGGATGTGAGGCTTCTTGTCCGTTATGAAGGAACACAACCTGACCACAATAAATTATGGAAGAATTTTATATCACACGTGAAAACTGTATCTATTCAAGGTGATTCCATTAATGTTATGCAATAATTATAATTTAAAATAACGGCAATTTTAAACTTTTTTTTATGGAATATTCAAGTAATATAATAATTAAAATCAATAAATCAATAATGCTTATATATGAGTAATTTGCTTATATATGAGTAATTTTTTATCTATACTTAAAGCTTTGTCAATATTATTATCTATACCTATATATAAATGAATAAAATTGAAATTGATATGTTTGTTGCTAAATTTAAAAGTGAAATGGAATTTGAGACCAAAAAACAAGAATATAATTTTAAAACAAAAATGAATGAATATAGTAAAAGAGATACATTCAATTTAACTTATGAATTGTTTAAACTTTGTATTGAGAAAGATAAACAATTAGCCGAGAAAGATAAACAACTAACCAATAGACCAGTTGAAGAAATTAAACCTAAAACTGAAAAAGATATATTACTTGATTATCAACAACAAGTTGAGGATATGCCTAGTAAATATACTAAACCTACACAAATGAAAGAATTTCATGAAGTAATGGATAAAATGGAAACTTATATTTGTGATTTAGAAGATGAAGAAGAATTAGTTGATGAACTTGATGAATTATGTGCTGTTCTTGATGATACAAAAGAACAAATTGTGAATAAATTTGGAGTGGCTGTTGATGATTGGACTTGGTGGGATTCAGACAAAACAAAGAATAAAATGATATATTCACCTCAGTCTTATACAGAATATATTGAATCAATTGATGAATACATTAAAGATAAGCCAAATGGAACTTGTAGGAAGCTCACAGAATACAAAAAAGAATTATTACAAAATAAACAATTAAAACAATTATTAAAATCTTTCAAGGAATAATAATTTTTATCTATATAATTATACAGAGTATATTTTACTCATATATAAGCATTTTACTCATATATAAGCAATCCATTAAATCACTATTTTATGAAACCTCCTTTACTTTTTGTAATTCTTTATCCTATACTTTTTGTAATTCTTCATTTATCATTTTACTCATATATAAGCAATTTACTCATATATAAGCAATTTATTCTTTGTTATTGTATAGATAAAACATATAAAGCAATAATGATATATTATAATAAGAAGTTTTCAAGTTAGATTTAATATATTGATATTTTATTATGGATGGAATATACAAGAGTTATTGTATTCATGGACAGCCTATCTATTATAGTAATTTTTGTTCTGGATGCCGTGCTATGAAAGAAGCAAAAAGAGATAAATTGACTGAAGAGTATTATAAAGAAAAGCATAAACATTTTAATTTTAAAAAGTATTTCAACGAACAATATAATTATTACTTTACAAATCCATCAATAGAAGTAGAACAAAAAATTAAAATAAGAGAGAATGATAAATTTGCTTCTCTTAAAAGAAGTAATTCAGAAGATGAACTTAAAAAGAGTTATTATAAATTATGCCGTAAATTACATCCTGACAAAGGTGGATCAACGAAATTAATGGCTAAACTTAATCAATTATATGATATATTAAGATCACAATTTATATAATATTATTTTTTGGTTTTTCCTCGTGCTTTTTTACGTTTATTATATTCATCCCTAGCCTTGTATTCTTTTTCACCTGGTTCAGGTAAACCATCGAATGTATCGAATATCTCTTTGGGTTTGCTAATAACTTTCTTTTGTACAACTGACTCAACTTTAAATTGGGTTTTATCTTGATCTGGGACTGGTGCTAATGCCTTCGGTTTAGATTGCTTCTTTCTTGTCATGTTATAAGTATTATAATTATTTTTTTTAATTATATATTTTTTTAAAAAATATATATAAATTCTTTTTTTTTTAAAAAAACTCATAAATATTTAATATATTTGTGATTTATATAAATGAGTTTAGTTGTTTGCAGTAATAACATTAATGACCAAGCGGAGTTTGACCGTGGAGCATTAGATCAAGCCCCATTCCGTTTTAGAAATCATCTAGTTAATCCCCTTGAATTGCCCTCTAATTGTGAGGTTGCTGTTCAATCTGTGAAAATAAATAAAAATGGTTTAATCCGTGTAAGCCCAACAGATCAATTTTATATTTATTTTGGGAAACAAATATTAAGTTCTACAGATCCAGATTCTGAACAAACAGCATCGTGTCCTATTATGGGACGACTTTTGCCACCAGGTTCTAATGAACCCATATATGTGAATATGGTTAGATATACGGAATTGCTTAAAGATGCTGTGTTATTTGCTATTCCACACCCTGATTTAGATAGAAAATCAACAACAGTAACAGCTATATATGATGGTGGTGCTATTGGTTCTCAATTTTCTGGATTTAAGTTTGACTTAAAATATCTAGATGGTGAAGGTAATGGTGAAGAGGCGGATGGTGTTGGTTACGCAACGGATTCTGATTGGAAAATTTTAAATACACAACTAAATCCTGGAGCTACTCCATCTATGGATATAACAATTGATGGTGTTGATGGTCAGGTTTTGGAAACCCATTTGGACGCTCCTGGGCAGGAATATGATCCAGGTTCTTATACTAATGTAGGAACAACAACAAGTGGTAGTGGTAGTGGAGCTACATTAGATATTGAAATAGATGGTAATGGTTCAATTACTTCTGTTGCTATTAATCAAGGTGGAAGTGGTTATGCATTTGAGGATGAATTAATCCCTGATTCTACTATAGGTGAAGGTATAGAAGCATCTATATTAGTTGAGGAGGTGATAGAACCAGAGTCTGCCCAAATGAAAATTGAGGCTGTAAATGATGCTGGTACGAATGGTTTAAATGTTTGTTGGTTAAATAAACGTCCTTTATCTCATATGGGTGGATTATTTGCTGTTGATTTAACAGGTTTAAAACAATCTGGAACTGAAAAATTAAATGGTGGATGGGCTGTTGGTTTAACCAGAGGAACAGACCTTAAAACTGGACAAATGAGAACGTTTGATGGTAGGGGTGGAAATTTATCTGATAGTCGTCATTTTTATGATTATGTTATTTATTCAGAACAAATTGCTGGACGTGGTGACTTCTTTTTAAGGGTTGGACATTGTATTTATAATTCAGATGATGCCACACGAAGAGCTGGAAAACCATTTATTTTAGAGGAAATTGTATACTATGATGATGGGGGTGGTTCTACTTTTGCTGATAATACATCATGGAAAGCTGGTGATTTAGTCCAAAGTGGAACAAATGGATATAATTTATCTAGAAATTGGGGTAAAATAGATTCATTAGCTTTTAGAATAAATAATGAAAGAATGCATATATTTGTTCAATCTTTACAGGGTGAAGATTTCCCACCAGGTTCAGGTTGGAATAATGATAGAAAAACCCTTGTATCTTTTAATCATATTTCTGGACATATGAAAAATGTAAATATTCCTAAACCTGTTGGAACAACTTGTTGGAATTTATATCCTAAAATTATGATAAGAAAAGCAGGACGATTCGTTAAAGTTTTTAAATATGATGGAAGAGAAGTATTAGTGAATGGTGTTGAGGCTGAAGCAACTAATCCTGATGCTTCTTGGTTTGTTAGAATGCAGGGTGATGACGCAAGTGGAAGATTAGCTATGGCATTTGATAGTCGTGATATTTATAGGCTTGGAGCTAATCCAACTGCTGTTCCTACATATACACCACTTGGAACAACTGATCCATTCACAACAGGAGGAACTTTAGATTCATATAGGTTCATATTATTATTTGGTTCAGGGGAACCATTTTATAAATACACTAGTTCAGCTAATCTTCAATCTAGATTGGGTTTTCAAGGTGAAGGTATTGTTGGACATAATCCTGAAGCAGATGATTCACAATCCCAACAACATTCATCACCAGATACACCTGATTTAATGGATTATTCATCAGCATTTGTCCGTCTTGATAATTTCACACAAAAATCATATAATGCTGGAACTGGTAGACCATCTAAAATATTATATCAAGTCCCAAGGTTTGACACTAGTAATCGTGAATTTGGAAATGCTTTATATTATGAACCGCAAGAAAGAACTTATATTAAACTTCATAATTCTGAACAAATAAAATTAAATGAATTACATTTATCAATATGTGATAATTTAGAACGTTTATGTGATGCTGGTATAACTGGGAAAACTGTTGTATGCCTTCATTTTAGAGAATCGTCCACACCTTTATTTAAATCCATGAATTAGATTTAATACTTCTTTTAATTATTTACTTTTTACTGAAATAATAGAAAATTTAAGAAAATATTTCTATTAAATTATTATATTTGTATTATTATAAATGGATTTTTTGCCCCAAGTTATAGGAGGATCTGAAAGTGAAGAAGAAAATGGAGAAATTGTTGATATTGTTAAGAATGATTTAAATGAAGAAGATGTTTTTGATAATAAGCCTGTTGAAAAATTAGAGATGAAAGTAGTTAAAGAAGAACCTGTGGTAAAAGAAGAACCTGTGGTTGAATCAGAACCTGTAGTAAAAGAAGAACCAGAAGTTGTACAGGAAGTTATTGAAAAACCTAAACCTGTTAAAAAAGCAAGGAAGAAACGTGTACTCACAGAAGCCCAAAAAGAAAAACTAGCACAAGCTAGGGTGAAAGCATTAGAAGTTAGACGTGCTAATGCTAGAAAGAAACAAGAAATAAAAGATTTAAAAAAACAAAAACAAGATCAAGAATTAACCGAATTGAGAAGCCATGTTAAACCAACACAAAAGAAACAAGAACCTACAAAAGAAGAAAATATTAAAATGGAAATACAAGAAATTAAAGAAGTAAAAGAAAAGAAAGTAATGTTCAGCCAAGAAGATGTTGATATGATTACATTTAAGGCTATATCTAATTATGACGAAATTAGAAAACAAAGGAAAAAAGATAAACTAAAGAAAAAAGAAGAAGATTCTTTCAAGGAAAGGGAACGACAGAAATTATTAAGAATTGTTAAACCATATGATGCTTCAACTGATCCATTTGCTGGATGTTATTGATTTACTCATATATAAGCAATTTACTCATATATAAGCAATCTCATATTTGCTAAATTTAAATTGTAAATTTATTATATTATTGAATATATAATGGAAGCCAAACCACTCAAGATTTATAAAGTTAAAGATTTAGAAAATAAGGATAAATATCCACCTCTCAATCCTATTCTTCCACAACCTCCTTTTATGATGATTGGTTACGGATCCGTGAGATCTGGAAAAACTAATTCACTAATTAATATGATGAGACGTAAAGATATGTTTGGAACAGATTATTGGGATCAAGTTTTAGTCATATCCAACACAGCAAAGAATGATCCCAAAATGTACAAGTTCATGGGTGAAGCTTTCCAATTAGAAGATCATTATGAAAATAGAATGATAGACGATTTAATATCATCACAAAAGAAATATGATAGGGAAGATATGCCAACTCAATTATTAATATTGGATGATATTATATCTAGAGATTTTAAGAAATCATCTAGTAATGCTATTAATTCATTAGCCACCAGGTTTAGGCATTATGAATTATCAATTATGATATTTGTTCAGTCGGCTCGTGCCGTAAGTAATATGATAAGATCAAATGCTACTGATATATTAATTTATCGTCAGCAAAGTAACCTTGAATGGGATAAATTGAAAGAAGAATATTCTGATTTAGCACCAAAGAATTTTGAGACATATTATGCTATATCACAGATGGAACGTTATAATTTTCTTTATATTGATGCTCAACAGAACCCAGCTCATTTTTATTCAGGTTTTTCTGAATTGCTAGGAATAGGTGATAAAATGGTTTACAAAGGTGAAATGCCCAAAGAAGATAGTGATGAGGAATTATTTGAGTAAAATTATTATTTTTTTAATTACGATTTTTTTAATATTATATTTATATATAATAAATATGAGTTATTTTGATGGATCACAAGCAGGAATTAATCAAGCAAATGCCGTTGAATCACAGGATGCTAATGTAAACCAAGCAATCTCTCAATTGAATAATGCTAGGATGACAGCATACAGAAATGAACAAAATTTGGAAAAAAGGGAACGTGTGGCAGAAGCATCTGAAGACGCAAGGGAAGAGGGGAGGAAAGATAAAGCAGAGGAGGAAAAGAACATGGGAGAACTTGTAGGTTTTGCCCAAAGAGTTCCAGACAAATATAAAGAATTTCAATCATTTATTAAAGAAGGTGGGAATGTAGAAAATTTATCATCTTATCGTGCCGTGAAAGGAATTGGTGGAGTTGGTTCTAAAATTGGTGAAGCTGGACAAAATACATTCCAAAAAATTAAAAGTGGTGTTATTGGAGAAACACCGCCTCCAAAACCAAATGTGGATGGAATAGAAGTATCAGGTACTGATATGACAGGTGATATTCCACAAGAGGCAAGACCACCACAACAAAATATTAATCAATCTAATACACCAGAACAAGAAGAACCACCCCAACATAATCAAGCTGGTTCTGATGAATCCGAACAAACTAATATTGAATCAAGCAACGCAGGGGAAGAAGTTGGAAAAGAAGCAGAACAAGTTGGTGAAGACGCAGGTAAAGAAGTTTCTAATGTTGGAAAAATAGGGGGACGTTTAGCAAAAGTGGGTGGATCAATTGTAAGTGCAGGAATGCTTGGTGATGATATATATAATCAAGTTAAAAGTAAACATTTTTTTTATGGTGTGAATACAGGGGACAAGGTGGGAAATTTTATGAACGAATTAGGGTCAGGAGCAGATTTACTAGGTGTTGCTACTGGAGATCCATTACTGGCAGGTGTTGGTGTGGGGCTTGGTGCCGTGGGAAGTTTAGTATCAGACATATCTGAATTATTTGGACATCATGATAATAAACCTGCCCCAGCTCCTGCTCCACCACCCCCTCCTCCTCCTAAACCGATTGCACAAGCTGGAGCAATTAATCTAGCTGGAACTGGTGGAATTGTTCAAGGTTCATCTTCAACATTATCTAATGTTCGTGCTGGTGGAATGTAATTTTTTTATTTAATATAATATAATGGATGAAATAGATAAATTAGCATTATTATTAATTTTTTTATATATTTTTGGATGGTTCGGATTATACAAGATAATTTTTATATTTATATAATATATAATGATTAAAGTATTAGAATTATTCTCTGGAACTAGATCAATTGGAAAATGTTGTGATGCTCTTGATTGGGAATCAGTTTCGGTTGATATGATACTTCCAGCAGACCATCAAGTTGATATTATGGATTTTAATTATAAACAATATCCAAAGAATTATTTTGATATTGTTTGGGCTTCTCCACCTTGCACTAACTATTCACATTTAAAGAAATGTTGGTATGGTCGTAAATTAAAAGATGGGACTATTTATACAAAAGAATTAAATGATAAAGACCAAGATGAAGCTGATAAATTAGTTTTAAAATCATTAGAAATTATTGATTATTTTAAACCTCATTATTGGTTTTTGGAAAACCCACAAACTGGAAATCTTAAAAATAGAGAGATAATGAAAGACATAGCTTTTTACGATATTGACTATTGTATGTATTCAGACTGGGGATATAAAAAAAGAACTCGTATCTGGACTAATAAAAAAGATTGGAATAATCTACTATGTGATCGTAGTGGTGCTTGTGGTAATATGATAGAAAATATAAAACATAAATCTTCAGCAGATGGTGGATATGATAAAAGAAAAATAAAAGTAAAAGGACAAATAAATGCTGGAAAAACTCAACAAGAGAGATATAGAATCCCTGAAGAATTAATTTATTCGTTATTTCTTGATTAATTTTTTATTTTAATTTTTTTTTAATTCATATTTTTAATATATTATTTATTATATAAATATGAGTTCAAGATATTTAGAATTAGCCCCCACGAATAAGACAACTGACAACAAGTATTCTTTTAAGAAGGGTGTTGCCCAGTTAAATTTCACTATTCCAGAAGGTAATTATGTTTTAGATCCATCCTCGGTTCGTCTGGTTGGAAATATTACGTTTTTTAAAAATGATCAAGCTGATCCTGAAAAACCAGCTCCTGGTGAAGCCCTTTCCATTAATGGACGTATTGGTGTTTATTCCGTAATGAAAGATCTTGTCTGGCGTTCCTCCAAGCACCAAACCACAATTTCTAAAGAAATGAATTACAACAGATGGATGAGTTCTTATCTTGGAATTACTGCAGGGTTGGAAGATTCTATTGGTCACCTTGGAGAACAAGCTTTAACTATGCCTAATTATGAAGCTGTTAAAAAATCCGTTGTTGGACGTGATACAGTATCGTCCTTCTGTGTTCCGTTAATATGTGGTCTCCTAAATTCTGGTCAGAGTCTGCCTATGACTAGTAATACTCTTGGGGGCTGTGATTTAACCATAAATATGGAATCGGATTCTATGGCTCTCCAGGTTCTTCCTGCTAATTTTTCAACGGATCCTTCAACAGCAGATTTCCTATCAGCATATTATGAACTAGATGATGTCAAGCTTGTTTGCTCTGTTATTACTCCCCCCCCTGATCAACTATCACGTCTATTATCCCAGAAACAGGGAGCAATCACTTATCAGTCCATTCATAGTTTCTATGATACGGCAAACAGCAACAATATTCAATTATCTATGAACTTTGGATTAAAGAAAGTGAAATCATTATTTATTAATGTTATATCCTCTGATAAATTAAATAATATTGGTCAAGATAGTTTTGCTACTCTTCCTCCTATTAACTCTGATGGAAGCCAGGCATCGGTACAGAAAATATCGTTCCTTCGTGGTGGAACACTTTTCCCTAAAATGTTCCCTCGTGATACGAATGTTAAAGAAACTACTGACACGATTGCTCAAGATCCTGTATTATTCAGGGATTATATTAATGCTGTGACTAAATATGATGTTAATCGTCATACATTAGGTGGAATTGTAAATACTAATCGTGGATGGCTTGGAAAGGTTCTTGGTGGTGTAAACAAGGGTGTTCCGTATCAGTTTGTAAATAATGGTGGTGTGTTCTGGGGTATTGGTCTAAATTATGAGAATTATTTAGGTGGAAGTGGTGTTGATCTATCGGCACAAAACTTCGGTCTGGCTATGGATTGTGACCTGACTTCAAGCAACTCCCAGTCTCTGTTTGTGTTTGTAAATGCTGAATCTAGTATTCTATGGAGTGAAAGTGGTGTAATGCTAGTCCAATAAATTTAAAGTGTTTTTTTTAATTTTTTTATAAGATATTATTTATATTTATTATAATTATAAATATGAGTATGAAAGCCGATGCAAGTGATACAGCCCCAGCCCAGAATAATTCTAGCCAAAGCCCTTCCATTCTAAATATTAAATCTATGGAGACGAACACGTTGATGAGGTATGAATCTGATGTTCTTGAGCCGTTGACCTTCAGTCAGTCAGAAGCAGTTTGGGAATTACAGCCAAAAGGGTTCCTTCACCCAGGATCGGCTATTACTATTGCTATTGATAAGAATTCTGTTCTAAATCGTGCCTTCCCTTATTTAGGTAATGGGATCCAAAGTCTCGTCCGTCGTGCCGTCCTCCGAACAACTGCTGGACGTGTAATTAATGACACCGATGATTTTAACCATTTACAAAGTGTGAAATCTATGTTTGTTAATAATAGTGTTAATAAAGAGAGGGAGCAGTTTGTAAGTGGACGTGCTATTGATCTTGAGATATATTATGATCAAGGTTCTGACGTAACCTCAAGTGATGGATATGGTTTAGCTAATGGTAATGAATTAAATTTAAATGTGGCAACTGGTGGTGGCACAGACAGAGAAGGAATGTCTGCCCAAGCGGTTCTATTGAACACAGCTGAACCTGAATTCCAGCTTAAACTCCATGATTTATTTGGATATTGCCGTGCTGGAAACCAAATTCCACTTTTCCTTCTCCCTGATGAACGTGTCCAAGTTGTTCTATACTGGGCAAACTCTGACCAAGAAGACCGACTTGCCGTTAATTCTATTGATAATGGTGATTTAGACCAAAAACTCCCAATAACTAAAGAGAAATGTAAGTTCATAGCCAATTATACATTTTATGATGGACAAATCATGGATAAATTCCGTGATGAATATGCTGGTGGATTGACTTTTGCTTATACGGATTATCGCCTGGCTAAACAAACAGTAACTGGCGGTGAAGCAGGAAGAATCACGAGTGTTACTGTTACGAATGGTGGAACTGGTTTCACAACTGGAACTTCTACTGGAGTTGATATTGTTGGTGGTTCAGGTAATGGAGCAAAAGCAACTGTTGTTATTGATGGAAGTGGTATAGTGACAAGTGTCACTCCAACAAGTGGAAAAGCAGGGAGAAGCTATAGAAAAGAGGATGTTATAACATTAAGTGGTGGCACACCTGCGATCGGTGGTGGGACTGGAACGGCTCTAAAAGTTGGATCTGTTGGTTCTGCTGGAACTTCAATCAATAATGTCCGTAATCTTGGTGGGAATGGTATGGTTGTTGATAGTGTTGTGTGGCAGTATGCTGATGATGAACAAGTTGGTGATTCGTTACTGGGACGTTATACTGGGGAAACCCCAGCTGATACTGATGGACTAGCTGGTGAAACTGATGTAAAACCATTAACATCTAATTTATTCATTAACAGCAAATTCTTATATCCCCAAGATATAAGCAATCCTGCTAGACATTTCCATAATCTGAAGGAGGCTGAAACGATGCTTCCGTTTGTGAGCCGTTGCCTATATTCAGGTGAAGGTGATGAAGCACTTGTTGATGACGATAAACACGAATATGAAGGACGTAATCAATTGGATGCATTAAAAGGAGCATTCTTCCATCAAGGATTCCGTACAAGTGGATTAGCACAGAGAATTAATAATCAAGGTATTGCCCTTCATTCTGATGCTATACTTGATGATGACACCTATACTCTCCGTGCTTGGTTAGAAATTAAACGTTATGTTGTAATTAATGATGGTCACCTAGAGTCGTTTTTCGTATAAAAAATGAATAATAAATAAAATATCATAATTAATTATAAATGGTTGAAAAAGTTAAAATAACATATCAGGGTCAATCTAAAATGGTTCCAAAAAATTATGTGGAAGGACTTAAAGGAAATGATAGAAGAAAACAAATTAAAAGTATTTTTGATGGTACATTTAGACCAACCACTAAATTTAAATCTAAAGAATCATCATGGACAACTAAATTCAATAAAAAATATGGTAAACAATTAGATGAAATGAAAGGTGGAAGAAGTAAAAGAAATATAGCAAAAGTAACTGGTATTCCGTTTAAAGCAATAGATGAAGTGTTTAAGAAGGGTGAAGGGGCATATTATTCAGCTGGTTCACGTCCCAATCAATCCCCCCAGAGCTGGGCTTATGCAAGGGTCTATTCATATATATTAGGTGGTGGTGCTAGGAAGGTTGATTCAGCAATAACAAAGAAATATAATGTTAAATTTAGTAAATAAATTAAATTATATATATATTATTATAATGGATAAACCTAAAACCAAACCCTTGTATAAGCCTTTTAAATCAAGAGCAAAAAATAAAAAATATTCAGTTTATGTTATGAAAGGTGATAAGAAACGTTTAATTCATTTTGGACAAAAGGGATATGGTCAATTTAAAGATAAACTTGGAGAATATTCTAAACTAGATCATAATGATCCTAAACGGAGAAAAGCATATTACTCAAGGCATGGACAAACTAAAGATAAAAATTCAGCTAAATATTGGAGCCATAAAATATTATGGTGATGCTTATATATGAGTAATTTGCTTATATATGAGTAAAACATTAATTTCCTTTTTTTTGTTGATAGAAAATCATTCATGGAATTGATTTCTATAATTTCTATATTTTCTATAAATTAAAATATCATAATTTTAGTTTTTTATTTAATTTAATTATATTGTATATATATAATAATGAGTTTCCAAAATATTAAATTGCTAGAGTGTAATAGGGAGCAATCAGCTGAAAAGAATAACGATTCAGACAATAATGCTATATTCACTAATAGAATGGGTGAAGTTGTTGAATTGAACCCAGGTGATGAAATATCACTTCAATCAGCATTCATTAATAAAAGAGGAACAGCTAATTTAAACTCAATTGAATTTAAAGGTAAATCCCTTGGAGTAACTGGTAAATTTAGACAATCATCAACAGCAAAAGAGAATCCATTAACTTATTCAATAAACAATAAATATAAAGAAGTTCTAGTTTATACTGATTATACATCACAAGCAACCCCCACACAAAATAACACACCACAGGGAAACGTAGCTTTTAGACAAATATATAATGAAGATATTGTGAAAGATTTACGAGATAATGAATTAAATTTGGAAACAGTATTTTATAAAACAACAAATGGAGAAAATTATGCTATAATGCCAAAGAATTATTTAAGAACCGATTTTGATGAATTAAATAATAATGTTAAATCTGGGAAAGTACATGATTATCCATTATTGAATGTGAACACATTTTGGGCATCACAATATTTTAACAGATGTGATAATGATATAGATATTTTTAATTATTCTGTTGAGAAAAGTGGTGGAGACCCTTTAGAAATAAAGATATATATGAAAGGAATAATGTCAGGTGTTTCACGATATGCTCCCAATACATTTATTGGATATGGTCAGCAGATGGGAATTAATAATTATATTGATTCTTTTTGTTCGGCTGATTATAGAAGAGTTCAGCAAATAGTGGGATATGGAACTTGGGACACTACTAATCCTGGAACCCCTGCTCCAAAAAACCCACCATCAGATCCAACTTATTTTGGACAATCATATATAGCACAACAACCAACAGTTGTTATAGCATCAAGCAGAAAGGTGAGTGATTTTGTCCCAGCAGATGGTCAAGCTAATCCAGTTGTTAATGTTAATTTAGAAAGAATATTAAATAATTATTATGAAGATATTAGAGGAGTTCAAGAAAATGAAAGATTTACATTATTTGAAAGAGAGTTTGATTTCATGATGTACATTAACCAACCAGCCACAGCATCAGATCCCCCAATTCCCAATATTCCTTTTATAAATTCCAATAATCAACCAGATCCTGTTTATATGGATATATGGTGGAGAAATACACGTTATAAAGAACCTGCTGGACAAACACCACTTCCTGTTGGTTTTCCTAAAAGATTTGTAAGGCTTCATATGAGAAGCCCAGCTTTGTATCCATATCTAAAAAGAAGTAAAGTGAATACAATAACATTAAATAAAGGTTATTCAACACCCCAAAGCATAGCTGAACAAATATCAGAACAACTCCAAAAACAAGATACAGATAGTCCATATATATATGATAGAGCTATTAACAGAGATCCAACTTTTAAAGGATCCCCAAATTATGGAAATAATTTACAAACACCTGCATATACAACAGCATTCCAAACAAGATTTTTTGAACCAATAATTTGTGCCAATAGACATAAATTTTCTTTTGATACTTATGATTCTTTTTTTTCCGATACAATAGTTAAAGATGGATTATCAGTCGTTAAAATTAATCCAGGTGGGGGTGGATCAGGTTTCACGGATGGAACACACACAGATGTGAATATAGCTGGTGCTTCTGGTGGAAGTGGAGCAAGAGCAAGTGTGATTGTTAGTAATAATGCAATTTTATCAGTCATTATTAATACAGGTGAAAATGGAACAGGTTATAAAATTGGAGAAAAAGTAACTTTAAGTTTGGGAACACCAGGAATTGGGGCTGGAACAGGTACGGATATAATAGTTAATAACGTGGTTTCATCAGGTTATAATTCTAAACTAGCATTTCTTTGGTGGAATAGTTTTCATAATATGTATTTTAAAAGACCAGAACTTTATGAAGCTGGAACAAAGGTAAATGATGCTATGGGTTTTGTTTTAGATGCTGAACATCAAGCTAATCCAACAATAGAGAACCCAGGTCTATATGATTCACTAACAAATGAAGAAATAGATTCAACACTTCTTGGAAATTTTATATTAAATGATATTTCTTATGATAGAACAAATAATTTAAATAATAATACAAAAGATCCTATTGTCACCAGTTGGTTATATACAAAACAAAATTTAGATAATTTACAAAATTTATTTGACGAACAAGGAAAACACCCAGAATTATTTTATGATGAAACCAAAGATGCTTCATGGAATTATCCTTTTATGAATAAAACCTCCCCCACAACTTATTCAGATAGGAATGCAACTATAAATAATAGTAGGTTTCTCCATATAAATCGGTTTTATTTTAATGAAGGATTTACAGGAGTACCTGAAACCTTTGATGGGGGTAATGGATTTAATGCTCTGGGTGATGATGGATTTTGTCAATTCACTTATGAAACAACTGGATCAACACCCTCTGATACAAGAACCTTTGATTGTGACCATAGATCAGTTCCATTCTTTTTTAGATATGATATAGGAAATAGAAATACAGACACAGGTGGGGATAATATTAATAATTTATCATATGAATTATGTAGTAAATTAGATCTATATACAAAATATATTAATTATATTGATACAGAAAAAATTTTTAATAAA
>Ga0181394_1000475_pt1 | contig 17752 bp, 9 predicted proteins | sample 17SPOviralmetaG_FD_130123 | JGI IMG/M metagenome (GOLD analysis project Ga0181394, IMG submission 130123) | Marine viral communities from the oligotrophic San Pedro Time Series (SPOT) site, San Pedro Channel, CA, USA - 17 SPOT_SRF_2010-11-23 | ecosystem: Environmental > Aquatic > Marine > Strait...
AAATTGTAATGTATTATTAGTACTAAAATCTATAGCATTTCTATTAGCATTACCCGTTCCAAAATGTGTACCATAAACTCTACCACTTGCACTTATATTACCCGAGGCTGTTATATGACCATTGAAAAATTGAGTATCATTTATAGCATCACCAAAGAGGTTAGAGCCTTCAGTTTGAATAGTTGAAGAAGTTATAAAAGATGATGTAAGATGAGTCACATTTAAAGATGCAGCAGTTATTCCTCCAAAAGTTACATTTGATGTAGTTGTTAATCCTTGATTAATTGCTTTAACTGCTGCTAAATCAGTAAGTTCTGAATCCATTAATGCACCCGCACTAGTTACGTTTGAAGTGTTTGCAGTTAATTTTGCTGTGTTAGTTGCTACATCACTTGCGACCGATGAACTTAAAGAATTTGACGAACCAGATATGGTTGCAGCTGTTATGCTTTTAATTAAAGCAAGAGATGTTACCTCTGAATCCATCAATGCACCCGCAGAAGTTACGTTTGTAGCATCTGCAGTTTTCTTAGCTGTGTTAGTTGCTACATCTGAAGCTATTGACGAACTTAAGGAATTTGATGAACCTGAAATTGTTGTGGCAGTTAATCCTTTTATCAATGCTAAGGAAGTTACCTCTGAATCCATCAAGGCACCAGCACTAGTTACGTTTGAGGTGTTTGCTGTAAGTTTAGCTGTGTTAGTTGCTACATCTGAAGCTACTGACGAGCTTAAGGAATTTGATGAACCAGATATAGTTGCTGCAGTCAGTCCTTTTATCAATGCTAAGGAAGTTACCTCTGAATCCATTAAAGCGCCTGCTGAAGTTACATTAGAAGTGTTTGATGTAAGTTTAGCTGTATTAGTTGCTACATCTGAAGCTACTGACGAGCTTAAAGAAGTTGACGAACCAGATATAGTTGCTGCTGTTAGGCCTTTAATTAAAGCAAGAGATGTTACCTCTGAATCCATTAAAGCCCCTGCTGCCGCTACTGAAGTAGCAGAAATAGAACCTGAAATAGTTGCGGCCGTTAATCCTTTAATTAGGGCTAAAGATGTTACTTCCGAATCCATCAATGCACCCGCACTAGTTACGTTTGAAGTATTAGCCGTTAATTTTGCTGTGTTAGTTGCTACATCTGAAGCTATAGATGAACTTAAAGATGTAAATGAACCAGACACAGTTGCTGAACTAAATGTTGTTACTCCTGATAAATTAGACCCATCTCCTATAAAAACATTTGCTGTTATAGTACCTGATGCACTTATATTTCCTGATGATGTTATATTGTTAAGTACAGCGTTAGATCCGCTGACTATAACCTTTTTCCAATTTGGCATATTTCTATTTTATTATGGTTGGCTACTCAATATGAGTCCACTTCCCGTTAGGGCCAATAATTTATTATAAATATATAAAAAAAATTATTTCTTAAGCTTTTTTTCTTCTGATTTTAATAATTTTTGTAAATCTTTTTCTTTTTTAACTGCAGCCTTTTGTAAGTTTTTTTCTACTTTAACTTGTAATGAAGCTAAAGCTTTAGCATTATTTCCTGTAATTGTTACTAAGTCAAGACCTTGACGTATAACATTCCATTCTTCTGGTGTGTACATAACTTATTTATTTTATTTTGTTATAACCTGTTTGTAGTTTATGTACAAGATTGTACAAAAGATCTAATACAGAGCCACTGAAGTTTGAATTTTTTATTGATTGAAGTAAAATCGCTATCTCGTCTTTCGACAATGATAGCGATATTTGGTCTTTTGGAATATTTAATAATTCCTTTTTTTGTTTAACTTCTTCTTTTTTTTGTTCTTTTATATTTATTTTATTATACTTAAACATAACCTTATTTATTAATTTTTTAAACATTTATTCATTAAACATAAATATAAATTTCACTTGATTCAACTCTAATATTACCTGGATGATCAGCTTTTGCTGTTTCTGCATCTGACTCACTTCCTAAATATACACCTGCTACATAATATCCATTAGTACCACTAAAATCTATAGCACTTGTATTAGTGTGAAGTACATCTGTTGATGAAATTCCTAACCTACCATCATTACCATTGTAATTATAATCCCATACTAATGCTTTACCTCTTTGATTTGTACCGCTTGTACCACCAAATACAATACCTACATCTTTTGAATTTGATCCTGAATTAAGTAATATAAATTGATCTTCAACATTTAAATTTGCAGTGTTAAGAGTTGTTACAGTACCTTGAACTTCTAAATTTCCAGTAGCTGTTACATTAGCAAAAGTTACATTATCACTTGTAGCTAATCCTTGATCAATTGCTTTTACTGCTGCTAAATCAGTAAGTTCTGAATCCATCAAGGCACCCGCACTAGTTACGTTTGAGGTGTTTGCAGTTAACTTAGCTGTGTTAGTTGCTACATCTGAAGCTACTGACGAGCTTAAAGAAGTTGACGAACCAGATATAGTTGCTGCAGTTATACTTTTAATTAAAGCAAGAGATGTTACTTCCGAATCCATTAATGCACCCGCACTAGTTACGTTTGAGGTATTTGCAGTTAATTTTGCTGTGTTAGTTGCAACATCACTTGCGATTGATGAGCTTAAAGAAGTAAACGAACCTGAAATTGTTTCACCTATGTCAGAAACATTTACATTAGTTAATAATCCACCATTTCCTTTAAACAGTTTAGCTGTAATAGTATTACTTGCGCTTATATTATTTGAGGCTGTTATATTACCTGTAAAAGTATGTAAGTCAGTTGTACCATTCCCAAAAGTAGCATTACCTGTTACTTCTATAGCACCAAATGTAACATCTGCTGTCGTGACTAAAGATTGATTAATTGCTTTTACCGATGCTAAATCAGTTAATTCTGAATCCATCAATGCACCTGCTGCTGCTACTGAAGTAGCTGAGATGGAACCTGAAATTGTTGCTGCAGTTAATCCTTTAATTAATGCAAGAGATGTTACTTCCGAATCCATTAAAGCGCCTGCTGATGCTACTGAAGTAGCTGAAATAGCACCTGATATTGTGGTTGCTGCTGTTCTTACTACACCTAAACTAACATTAGCATGGCTTATTCTTTTTTCTGTACCATTATCTGAAATTATAAATTCATCTTGGGTAGCATGAGGAACATCACTTAATTCATTTAAAGCATCAATGTCAAAAGAATCTGCTGCTACACCAGTTAACTGGGAACCATCACCAACAAAAACAGATGCACTAATATAACCACTTGAACTTATATTACTTGAAGCTGTTACAGGTAAATTTAATTCTATTTCTAAGGATTTAAATCCTGCTACAACTACATTATTAGCTTCAATAGATACTGTGTCTGAACCAAATTGTAATCCTGTGTTTGCATCTCCTGTATGACTAACTAATAAATCTGCAGTTAATGTTTTTGCTGTAATAGTTCCACTTGCACTTATATCTCCTGAGGCTGTTACATTACCTGAAATATTAATATCATCTGATATAGCATTACCTAATGTAACATCACCTGTTGCTGAAAGGTTTGCAAACGTTACATTATCACCTGTAGCTAATCCTTGGTCAATTGCTTTTACTGATGCTAAATCAGTAAGTTCTGAATCCATTAATGCACCTGCTGCTGCTACTGAAGTGGCAGAAATAGAACCTGAAATTGTTGCGGCCGTTAATCCTTTAATTAATGCTAAAGATGTTACCTCTGAATCCATCAATGCACCTGCTGAAGTTACATTTGATGTGTTTGCTGTTACTTTAGCAGTGTTAGTTGCAACATCACTTGCGACTGATGAGCTTAAAGAAGTAAATGAACCTGAAATTGTTGCAGCTGTTATGCTTTTAATTAATGCCAAAGAAGTTACTTCTGAATCCATTAATGCACCAGCTGACGCTACTGAAGTAGCTGAAAGAGAACCAGATATAGTTGCTGCGGTTAATCCTTTAATTAAAGCTAAGGAAGTTACCTCTGAATCCATTAAGGCTCCAGCTGTTGTTACAGCTGCAGCTGCTAAGTCAGTTATGCCTGCACCGTTTCCAACAAAAGTTGAATTAATTGATGATGCTGTTATTTGATTAAGCTCGGCATTTGATCCCGAGACTATGACCTTTTTCCATTCTGCCATTGTTGTATTTTTTTATTGTTTATTATACATATATTTATTTTAAAGACCCATGTAAAAAGCTGAAGAAGAATATACTAACCCCCCAGTTATTGCTGTAGGTAAAGTATTTAATGACCCAAATCTTAAAACACCATCTTTTGTCATTTGTAGTTTTTCATCTTGACCATTACTATTTGCTATTTTTATTAAAAAAGGTGAATCTTCAGTTCCTGATTTTAATGTTATAACTGTTTTAGAAAATGAACCTGTAGATCCTATTATATTTTTACTTGCACTTATAATTGATGATGTTATAGGTGCAGATAAAGTTATACTTGAACCATTTATTTCTGTAGGGGTATTTTCGTTAGATACTTGTACAACATCACTGTCGTTTATTCCTAAAATATTATGTGTAGTTCCTCCGGTTTTTTTACCTTGAATAAATTTATTATTTACATTTAGTTTTAAAAATTCATTTAATTTTACATTACCCGAGGCTGTTATATTACCTATAAATGTATGTGTATCTAAAATTTCATCCCCAAATTTGGTTGAACCACTTGAAAATATTATTGAAGAAGTTACTATTGAAGATGTTATAGATAATGTACTTACAGTAGTAGCTTTTAAATGTTTAACTGTTAAAATATTTGTTATAGTTGCATCAGAAGCAGTAATTTGGTTTCCTATTATATTTCTACTTGAACTTATATTACCCGAAGATGTTACATTTGCAAATGTTATATTACTACCTGTTGTTGCAAAACCAGATAAATCTTGATCTCCTGTATTTGTTCCACTTAAATTTGAACCTACTATTGTTCCACTTGCACTTATAATTGAGGCTGTTGTTGGTGCAGATAAATTTATATTTGATCCTGCGATAAGTGTGGCATTAGGTGTAGTACTATCCCCAAATTGATATGTTTCTATACCATTTACTATTGCTCTTAAAATAACTGGATTTGCAGGACTTTGAAATTCTAATATATTATCACCAGTTGCAATAAAATTATTTGCAACTATATTTCCACTTGCACTTATATTACCTGAGGCTGTTATATGACCTTTAGATGTATCAAAAATTATAGTATCTGTCCCCCCATAAAAATCTCCTAATGTTGGGTGCTTACTACCACTAAAACCAAATCTTATAGTGTGTGGATCTGTATTTGCTATATTATTACCACCAGGAAGACTACCACTACCCATCAATATATAAGATCCTATTACATTAGATTCACTACCACTTACATTATATATTTTAGTAGCACCTTGACTGTATAATTCTACTTCGTGTGCTCCACCAAATTGAGTTCTTCCTGAGGCCTGAATTCCTGCTGTGAAAGTACCTAGTACTATTGGGTCTATAATTGGTACATCATTAGCAGTAAGTAATCGAGCATCACCCCCTTCATTTTTTACACCTAAATTTGTATCTGAATCAAAATCAACAAGACGTAATGTAAGTGGACTGTTACCTTCTAAATAACTAAAAGCACCTGATACTGCAGTTATACTGCTTGCTGTTATTGTTCCACTTGCACTTATATTACCTGAGGCTGTAATATTTAATATACCAAAAATATTATTTCCGCCTAAATTTATGTCTTGAGTGGCTGTATGGTTTCCTAAATTATCCCCACTTGCTTCTGCAGCTGCTAGTGAAGCTGAAGTAAAAATTCCACCGCCTATACTAATTTGACTTCCATAAACAATACCACTAGCGCTTATTTCTCCTGACGCGGTTATATGCTGGAAACTTACGTTATCTCCTAAAAAATCTCTACCACCCGCAATACCAGCTGCTGATATAGTTACTATAGGAGTTTGTTGAGATATATTTACTATATTTCCTGTATTATTGTCAGTAATTGTTATAGAATTATCCCTAGAGGATACTTCCGTAGTATTAGTGGAAATATTTAGGTTAGTAGCCATATTAATTATTAAACTGTTACCTCTTTATTAAGCTTTATTTTTCCTTCTATTAACCTGGTAACATAACTACCACTTACTACTTCTAAATCATATTTAGCTTCATTAAAATCAAAAGCTGATGAAGAAGCTGCGGATATAAATACTCCTATACTACCTGAAGAAAGTGGATTAGTTCCATTTGACCCCGAAAAATTTAAACCGGTGCCATCAGAATCTAAAGAAGATGATAAAGATGCATATAAAGTGCTGTCTGAACCAAAACCTGATCTAATTTGCATTCGAGCTTGGTAATTTGTTAGATCGACTCTATTTCCATCACCATCTCTCCATACTATTTCAAAGTCTGTGGTTGCTCCTTGTTCTATAACGAAGCTGTATCTGCCTGCTGCCATAATGTTTTATTTATAAATATGAAAAAATTATAGGGGGCTTAAATAAAAACTAATAAGTTTTTACTTTGCTATCCACAATGATAGGTACAACCTACTAATTTCATTTTATAAGTTTGTCCATCATGTGTAACGTCTGTTGTGTTTGAAGAAAAATCACAATCTTGTGTAATTTTAGCTACTGTGTAATTGTGTAGTAAATCATCATCTTGTTTCATTCCTAATCCTTCTATTGCAGATGTTGTAATGTAATCTCCGTTTTCTAAATTACCATTTATATTTGAAACCATTACAGCACCTTCACCAAGTGAATTTACCCATATTCTTTCATCTCCTTCTTCATATCTAAGGAAACTAACTATTTTACCATTTGTTCGTTCTCTATATGGTTTTGAGCTTTTTTCATCTTTACCAACTGAAGAATTAACATCATTTAAATCTTCTGCATTTGAAATTACTCCGAATGCTGATTTTTCTTTTTCTTTAGTACTTAATTTTATATGTGGTAAAGCTTCATTTATAGTAGGTGATGATTTACTGTCTACACCATCAGAAAAGAAACCATTATTATAAGTTCCGTCTGCTACTACTATGTATCCTACTTTATCCTTATAATCTGTAGGTTCTCCTGTTGTTGGTCTACATGGGTGTTGTCCTGTAAATGCTATTTCTTGTTCTGATGAATCATCTATAGCATAAAATTGATTATCTGCGGTAGTGCTAGGATCATCATTATGTGACCAATATAATCTTCCGTCAATCATAGCATTATCCCAATAGTCATCAGTGTCATTATCATATAATCTGATTCCTCCTCCTGTGTCTCCATCTGCGGTAGAACCTTCATGTACTGATTTTATTGTTAATCTAGGTTGAGCACCATTTGTAGTAGATTCTAATGGAGTTGCTTCTCCTAATGAACCTGTTCCTATTAGTAAATCACCAGTGTTAGCAAAACGAGCTCGTTCCGCACTACTATCTAACGTAAGTGATACGTAAGCACCATTTGCTGAACTACCTATTTCAAGAGCGTGGTGTGCTTCTACATCTGTTGGTGCACCATGACATCTAAGGTGGAAATTATTACTTGCGGCCGATAATTTAAGAGCTGATGATGGTCTTGTACTTGTAGACTCATCATCACTTGAATTTGTAATTTGAATAGCTACATCATCACCATCTAAGCTGTCTTTAACTTCAAGTAGTTCACTCGGGGTAGATGTTCCTATACCAACTTTACCATCATTGTTTAAGAATAATTGTTTGTCATTTTTAGTTCCTGCATCATCACTGTATGTAAATAATTGCATAGTTCCACCTGCAGCTGCATCTTGTGATTTGGTTTCTACTTGAATCTGTGCAATGTTATGTTCGTCTGATGTTGCTTGGAATATTACATTATTTAAATTTCCATTTCCTGTTCCTAAATCTCTTAAAATTAAGGTATCTTGTTCAGCTATACCTCCTCCTCCTTCAATTAACATCATTGGGTAATTATTATTACCATCCCCTACTACATGCATAGTTGCTTCTGGGTTTGTAGTCATAAAACCAAATCTACCATGTCCTGTGATAATCATTTTATCAGACGCGACGTTGGCATTTGTAGTAGAAAATATTAAATTACCTGCTCCTTCATCATCGTCTCCAAAATCAGTATCATTAACATAAGCTAATCGTATAGAACCAGATGCATCACTGTTTGCGTCTCCACCTCTAAATTCTAATGCTATTGCTCTTGCGGTAGCGGTAATATCTGATGAATTAAACCCATCTAATACAAGCATATTTGTTGTTCCTGTAGTTGCTGCTGCTTCTTTTATATGTAAGGCAGCAGTTGGATCCTGAGTTCCTATACCAACTTTACCATTACTATTTATATTGATTCCGTTAGTAGAAGCAATACCATTATCATATACTAAGGCAATAGTATCTGTGTCTGCACGATAACCAACTGCTCCTTTTCCACTACCTGCTTCATTAAAATAAACGTATGAGTGTGTGTCTGTATCCGCATTAGAACTGTCTATTTTTATAAATGCTTGTTGATTATCTGTAGATGACTGGAATAAAGCTAATTGAACATCTGAAGAAGTTACATGTAAGGCGCTTGTTGGTGAATCTGTTCCTATACCAACACGACCATTTTCATCTAAAACTAAAGTGTCTGATGGTGTTGTAGGTTTTATTGAAACTGAATTACCCACAAATCCTAATGTATTAGTGTATCCTTTTATATAGAACTTATCATCTCCCCCATCATAAACTAAATCTACACCTGTACCAGAAGCTCCAGCTGTACCGGGGTATGCTGTTGTAGTTTGTCTTAGGGCTACTATTGAATCATTACTAGAACCATCAGATTCTAATAATAAAATTGCATCATTAGTAGCATTGTGGTTAATATGAAGGTCTACTTTTGGGGCAACTGTTCCTATACCAATTTTACCATCACCTCTAATAGCCATAGCTATTTTTTCAGCTTTATCTCCAGTAGCACCAAGTGCTGAATTAGTAAATAAAATACCTCCATCTGGGTTATTATCATTATTACTATCTAATTTTTCAAAAACTAAAAAGTCTATATTACTAGAATCATAGAAACCTCCTTGACTATCTACTGTGGAATATTTAATTCTTGCTCCATCGTCACTACCACTATTATTTAAACCACCAGTATCTAAGTTAAATTGAATTTGGGCTGGTTTATTATTTTGTACGCCTCCATACATTGATAATACACTACCTACACTACCTGTTCCAAATGAAGCTATTTGAGTTGTATTACTAGTACCTTCTCCACCATCATTTGGATCTCCTGTGGATATATTAAAACGATCAGTTCCACCACTTTTATTTAATCCTATAGTTAAACCATTTTCTGCAGATATAACTGCACCACCCTTAAATAAAACATCTGATGTTGTACTTGGAGTGTCAGTATTTTTAAATGTTATTATATCTGCATTATCAGCATCATTTCTAATTGCAAAATTTCCTACTAATGATAATTTTTCTCCTGGTATATTTGTTCCTATACCTATTTTACCACTATTTGCTAAATATAATTGATTTGTATTTGCTGTAGCTAATTGATCACTGTAAGTAAATAAATGTAAATCTCCACCATTAGCTGCATCTAAACCTTGATTTATTGCTTGAATTTGTGCAATAGTATGTTCATCAGCTGTTAATTGAAATTTTATATTATTTTTATTTTCGTCTGCTATTCCTAGATCTCTTAATATTAAAGCATCTTGTTCCGCTACAGCTCCTCCTCCTTCCATTAATAAAAATGGACTTGAACCATCACCAACTCCTACTATGTGTGTTGTTGCTTCAGGTGAATCTGTTCCTACACCTAAATTAGTACCATCAAAATTTAAACTTCCTTCTCCTATAACTGCATCACCTGCTGCATTAGAGGTTAAAACACGATTGTCTGCTGGATTAGTAACAAAGCCTGTAAGTTGTCCACCTGTTATTCCTGTTAATCCTGAACCATCTCCTATAAAACCTTTTGAAGCTGACACTTGGCCTGCTTCGTTTACTCTAAATAATTCATCATTTGATGATGAAACATCTGTGTTTGTTTTTATAACAAATTTAGCATTTGAAGTGTTAGCATTACTATCTATATTAATAAAGAATCCATCTTGTGCTGATAATTGGGCAGATCCACTAAATTGAATGTGTGGTGATGTTGCAATAGAATCTGTATTATTAAGTAATATGTTGTTTGCGGTGTCAGCTGCATTTCTAACCGCTATATCTCCCATTACTTCTAGTTCTGTTCCTGGACTAGTAGTTCCAATACCTACTTTACCAGAACTTTCTAAAATTAAAGTATTAGATGGTGTTGCTGCATCTATTCTAAAAGGAACTGTAGCTGATGTCGCATCTCCTATTTTAAAGGTATCATCTGATTGTATACCTATTTCATATTGACGTGCATCATTAAGGATTTTTATTTGAGCAAGGCCATCTGTTTTTGTTGTTTCTAATTGTATAAAATTATCAGCATCATCTTTAACATGTAATGTTTCACTAGGTGAATCTTCTCCAACACCTAATCTTTCATTTTCCATGTCAATTGTAACAACATCTGTGTTATCATTTCTTCTAAATTTAAACTTACCTACATTATCATTTCTTTTAAAGAAAAAAGAAACAGTAGAAAAACCCATTTTTAATTTGTCTGTTCCATCATCAAATTCTAATTGAGGAAAAACACCATCTGATCTTTCTAAGACAGTTAATCCATCTTTAACATGAAGTTTTGCAGTTGGTGCATTAGTTCCTATACCAACATTACCAGTGTCTCCTTCAATTCTTACATATTCTGTTGTAGAAGCACCACCTTTGAAAATTAAATCATCAACATCTCTAGATGTTTGAAGAGACAAATGATTAGATCTTGCTGCTAAAGCAGAAAAAGTTTGATCATTTGTAAGATCAAATGCTGATACTCGTACATCTCCCGCTGCCTCTAAAATAAAATCTTCGTGATTAGTATCTGTTCCTACAGCAAGACTACCTGAAAATGTAGAAAAAGGACCATTATTAGAAGAAGTCATATGGAAAAATTCACGAATATTTGTGCTTTCTCCTACTCCTATAAATGCTTTTCCTGTGTGAGTTCCAAATACAGCAGAACCACTTCCATGAGTTGATTCTGTTAGTTTTATAGATGAAGTAGTATTTCCACTTACACCATGAATCATTAAATCTGTGTTAGAACCTGAAATAAAAACTACTGGATCAGATGCATGACTAGAATAAGTATGGAGGGTAGATGTTACAGTTTCTGCTGTGTTTCCTATTGATAATTTATTACCTAATTCTAAAGTTGATGTACCTCCTATTTCTAAATTTCCTTCTATTTTAAAATTACCTTCTATACTGGTTGAATTTGTATTTGAACCGTTAGCATGTACACCCGAATTATTTAAAAATAATATTGAGTCAAATAAAGATAAAAAATCTTGGTCTGTAGGTCTATCTCCTGCTTCAAATTTACTTAAAATTATTGATTTATCTGCTTGTGCCATATTTTTGTTTTGTTATAAATATAATTATCCTGTAAATACTACTAAGAATTTAGATCCTTGTCCCGCACTTCCTGATAACCATAAAGATCCTGTTATTGTTGGTTTATTTGTTGGTAAATTTGTTAAATTCATAGACCCAAATGATGCTGTTGATGCATGACTTGCACTTATATTACCTGAGGCTGTTACATGGGTTGTATTTACATTTACAATAGTACCAACTCTTAATGTATTAATACCTCCAGAAATTGTAGCTTCATCTGATAGTGTTATTTGGGCTCCATCTTCTCCTTTAAGAGTTGGATTACCCCCAAAGAAAGAAATTTCTCCCCCTTCAGGACCATCTAAATGTTGTATAGATGCAGTAATGGCTGTTATATTTCCACTTGAGCTTATATTATTTGAGGCTGTTATATTACCTGTAAAAGTATGGAAATCTGATTCTTGGTTTCCTATTATTGCATTTCTATTAACTACTAAATCTAAACTAGCACTTACAACACTAAACAATACTTCAGATGTTGTGGTAACATTTTGATTCATATTGTATAACTCATAATCACCTTGACCTGTGTTTAATGTATTTGCTAATACTTTACTTGCAGTTATATTACCCGAAGCTGTTATGTGACCTGCTGTTCCATTTATTACTACTGTATTTGTTCCAAATGTAGCTGCTCCCCCTACACTTAAGGTTGAAGTAGCACTTCCTGAAATATTACCCGAAGCTGTTATATTAGAGTCTATTGTTAATGAAAGATCAGATTGACCTATTGTGAATGATGTTGGATTTGGTGATAAAAGATTTGCATCATTAGAATTTAAAATTTGTAAACTTCCTAAATTAATATCATTATTAAAAGTTGTATTTCCTTGGAAATTTATATTTGTTCCACCAATATTAGAAGCAGTAATTTGATTTACTATTAAATTTCCACTTGCACTTATATTTCCTGAGGCTGTTATATGACCAGCAGGAGTATTAAATACTATTGAGTCTGTTCCTCCATAAAAATCTCCTAAACCGGGGTGACTACTACCACTAAAACCAAATCTTATAGTATTTGTGTCTGTGTTTGCTACATTATTACCACCAGGAAGACTACCACTACCCATCAACATGTAGGATCCTATCTGATTATTATCTGACTTAGTGCTGTATATTTTAGTAGCACCTTGACTGTATAATTCTACTTCATGTGCTCCACCAAATTGAGTTCTTCCTGATCCTTGAACCCCTACTGTAAAAGTACCGTTTACTATTGGTTCTATAATTGGTACATCATTAGCAGTAAGTAATTTAGCATCACCCCCACCTGATGCTACACCTATATTAAGATCGGTTTCTATTTTAAGAGGATCACTACCACCAAATGTTATAGGGCTACCTCCTATTAAATGTGAAAAAGAACCTGTAGTAGATTTTATATATTGGAATGAACCCGTATGTGCTGTTAATGTGTGTCCAATTGTTATTTTTGAATTAACGCCCCCACTTATATTACCTGAGGCTGTTATATTTCCTAGTGTTTGTAAAGAACTTGAATATGTTCCTTCAGATGGTTGTCCAACTACACCTGTTAGTCCTGAACCATTTCCGGACATTGATATTGCTGAAATATTACCTGCTACAAATATTCCACTTGAACTTAATGTTCCACTTGAACTAATATTATCATTTATAACAGTAGTACTAGTACCAAATGTACCTACAGCTGCTGTTATTTGGTTTGTTATTAAATTTCCACTTGCACTTACATTAGAAGCAGTTATATCTGTGTGGAAAATTGTTGAGCTTGATGATATAAAAGATACATGTTTATTAACAGAAGAACCACCACTATAAATGTAAAGGTTATCATTTTCTTCTTTAATATTACCTAATGTCCATTTAGTAACTTCTGCTGTGTTAAACTCTATAATATTATCTTTTGCTGTATTCGATCTGTCTATAGTTGTTCTTACGTTTGTTCCTTTAAGAAGTATTTTAGCTGAATTTGAACTACTAATAGTAAGTCCACCATCTGATAAGGCTCCTTGTGCGTGGAAAAAATCTGTTGGTGTTCGACCAGCAATACCTACCCCTATCATACCTCTATTACCTGTGTCTTTTGCAAAACCTATTACATTTGATGTACCATCAATTTTAAATTGTAATGTGTTTTTTAAATTAATACCACTAGCAGCTGCAGATGAAGAATGGAAATATTTTATACTTCCCGCATCTATATCATCATATCTTCCAAAATGTATTTGTGACTTTTTTTCATCTGCTGCTATAATTGCAATTGATGCGTCTTGCCCTGATGTGTTATTTTGGAAAATAGCTACATCTGAAGTTCCTGCTTGAGGAGTACCTTCTCCAGATGTTTTTTGTATTAATAATTTACTACTTGTTATATCGTTTGTTACTGTTAAGTCTCCTGTAAGTGTATCTGTTGTATCTAGTAAAAAGTTTGCTAACGAAGAACTTGCTAATGAAGCGCTTACACTTGTAAAAGCACCCGAAATATTAGCCGCTATTTGAGTTGAACTGCTTAATGCACCATTAAATGTACCTGTAAAAGTATTTGCTGTTATAGTCCCACTTGAACTTATATTACCTGAGGCTGTTATGTGACCTTTAGGGCCAGAAATAAATAAATTACCTGACACTAATAAATTAGCATCTGGGTTAGCATTTATATGTCCTAAGATACTTACTTTATTATTTTCTAAATACAATAAAGGATGGGTTCCGGTTCCTGCTGCTGAGGGGTCTATTGCAAATGGGTAGTTAGTAGTACTTGTGTCTCTTATTAAGAAAGAATCACTGTATCCCCCTCCTATAGTTTGTAATTCCCAATTAATATCACCATTTTTTAATTGTATAGATGCATTATCACCGCCGTCTCCCCCTTCAATTATTATTGTAGGGCTCTGAGCACTTGAAGCTGTTAAGTTACTTTTAATATGCATCATTACATTATTAGTAGTAGGTGCTGCTACTCCTATACCAACTGTTCCGTCTATTTTTAAGGTTGCAGGCACATCAGTTGAACCTGTTAAATGTAAAGAACCTGTTATTCCTGAATCGCCATTTCTTTGTCCTGTTGATTTAAAAGTGTTAGCTGCATTATTTACTATGTCTAAAGCTATCGATGCACTTGTGTTTGTAAAGGCTCCTGAGATATTTGAAGCTATTTGAGCAGAACCACTTAGTAAACCTGAACTATTTAAAATTTCTATTGCTAATACATTTGTAGTTATATTATTAGAATTAGTAGCTACATCTGAAGCTATAGAAGCACTTGTACCTATAAAAGCACCTGAAATATTAGAGGCAATTTGATTTGAACTACTTAATAATCCCGCACTATTTAATGTATTTATACTATTTAAATTTGTAGCTACACTAGAAGATAAAGAGGCACTTGTATTTGTAAAAGCTCCTGAAATGTTTAAAGCTATTTGAGTTGAACCACTTAGTAAACCTGAACTATTTAAAGTACTTATATTACTTGTATTAGTATTTATATTACTTAAATTTGTAGCTACACTAGAAGATAAAGAAGCACTAGTTAAAGTAAATGCACCTGAAATATTAGAAGCTATTTGGTTTGAACTACTTAATGCCCCATTAAATATACCTGTAAAAGTATTTGCTGTTATAGTTCCACTTGCACTTATATCACCTGATGCTGTTACTGGGGTACCTAGTAATAGGTTTGTAATTCCTCCGTCAGTGATTGCTATAGTTGCTATACCATTTTGTTCTCTTGCAAGATATTTGTCTCCATCTGCACCCCCTAAATAATACCCATTAGTTCTAACTCTATTACCAGTAATATCCCCACTTGCACTTATATTTCCTGATGCTGTTATGTGGCCTCTTATATCAAGACTTACTCCACCTTGAGTAGGAGATTGTATTGTAACTTTACTGTCTTGGATTGCTATTTCACCAGTACTACCACCTGCATTTATAATTATTGCATTTGCACTTGGTGATAAAATTCCTGTGTCTGAATCTCCTCTAAAAGTAATTGATGGTGTAGTGGTACCACCACCGTCCATTATTAGTTTATTTGCTATTAAATTTCCACTAGCACTTATATTACTTGCTGTAATATTTTGAGTTACATTTAAACTTCCATCTAAAGTATCAGTAGTATTTAATAAAAATGAGCCTGAAATTGATGCTGCTGATAAATTGGCAAAACCTTGTGATGTAAATGAGCCCGAAATTGTTGCTGCAGATAAAGTATTAAAATATTGTGATTGCCACGAACCTGAAATTGTTGGTCTAGATAAAGTATTAAAATAATTTGATTGCCATGAACCTGATATGTCTGCAGCTATTTGGTTTGAAGAACTTATTAATGTGTTTCCTAATTCTGATTCTGCTGTTTCTAATCTTGTGCTTATTGAAGCGCTTGTACTTGTAAATGCACCTGAAATGTTTGAAGCAATTTGGTTTGAACTACTTAATGCACCATTAAATATACCTGTAAAAGTATTTGCAAATATATTACCACTTGCACTTATATGATTTGAGGCTGTTATATTTCCCTCTATTACTGTTGATGTATTTACATTACTTTTTCCTATTTCTATTTGAGTAGTATTATTATTTACAAATAAATGACCTGTCAAAGTAGCATCATCGGTACTAAGTGCTATTTGCCCATCAACCAAATAATTATCAGCTAATATATCACCACTTGCACTTATATCACCTGAGGTTGTTATATGACTAGTTAAATCAATAGTTGCCCCATTAATATTTCTAGTATTAATGTTATCAATAAAAAATTCTTTAAAAGAATTTGTAGGAGAACCTATATCCCATAAATTATTATCTCCAGGAAGAATAGAACCAGTTGTTCTTATACCTAATAATACATCAGTAGATCCCGAGGTATAATATAAATTACCACTTACTAATAAAGACCCTGATGAGTAACTTAAGTTTGTAGTTGATATATTAATTTGTGAAGCAGTTATTCCCGTTATAAGACTACCATCTCCTTCAAATTGAGTAGCTGTTATTTTGCCTAAAATATTAAGACTACCCGTATTATCACTATCTAATATAGCAAATGAGTCAATTAAATCACCATATTGTCCCTCTGTAGGTATATCTCCTGTTTCAAAATAACTCTTTAATGTATTTCTATTTTGTTTTGCCATTGTATATTAAATTATCCTATATCATTATTTTCACCAATCGTAGCTGAACCTAATCCTGTTTTTATTTCTCTTCCTGTTCTGTGTGTTCTTTCTTCTCTAATTTCTTCTCTTGTTTTAGATGGACCTGTTGTAGTTACTACTTCTGTATTGAATACAACAGTAGATTTGCTAAAGAATTTTTGAGGTTTTTTAGCTAATTCTTTATTCATAGCATCAGGTACTATATATCCCTGAAGATCTAATCCAAAATCTGTTTTTATCATTCTATTACTACCTTGTGCTACTTCTACTCTATTAGTAAAAGTATCAATTCTTGCGTTAAACTTAAATCTTTCTCCATCACCCCAATATGAATCTGAAGCATAATTTATTGCTTCTACTATTTTATTCATTTGTGATACATAGTCACACCAAATAATAAACGAATATTTTAATCGTACAAAGTCAGGTACTACAACAGCATGGTACTCTTTATTAGGAGTTCTACTTTGTAATACTGAAAAATTATCATACTGATTTCGTTTATTATAAGCGCTCTGGAATACATAGTAAAGTTGAGGATTATTTGCATCCATTTTATTACCAAGATCTCTTCTTTTTTCAACACTATTTCTCTTAAACATAATAAGAGGTGTTTGTATTTTACCTTCTTTATCCCTATAATACCCATCACGTTGAACTCCTTTCCATCTTTCAGGAGAACCATAGATTAATGGTACATTTACCCTATTTCCATTAGTAACTACTGATGGTTTTATAACATTATTAAAATAATACATTATAGCTTCATCATGATCTTGTAAGCTTACAGATATATCATTTATATTATCATCGTCTCTACGTGTAATTTCACCTCTATTTATAGGTTTTTTAGTAGAGCTAGCTTTTTGTGGTTGTAAATTACTAGGTGCTATACCTTCTACTGGAAAACTTGGTTTTGTTGGGTCAGTTATATCAGGATTAATAATATTATTCCTAAGTTTTTCATTATTTCTTAAAGGAATAGGTCTTTGAAAATTATTTGAATTATCTTGTGCCATATTATCCTAGTAAATTTGCTGTTCCGTCAGTTATTTTATTATTAGATGGATATTTTCCA
>Ga0181394_1000477_pt1 | contig 17663 bp, 5 predicted proteins | sample 17SPOviralmetaG_FD_130123 | JGI IMG/M metagenome (GOLD analysis project Ga0181394, IMG submission 130123) | Marine viral communities from the oligotrophic San Pedro Time Series (SPOT) site, San Pedro Channel, CA, USA - 17 SPOT_SRF_2010-11-23 | ecosystem: Environmental > Aquatic > Marine > Strait...
AAAACTTATTCTGGTTACGATTTAGGTAGAAACGTTTCTTATAAGTTTGGAGGATATAACCCAATGCCAGGATACGCGGCGTAAAATAAATTATTATGTTTAGAAAAAAGTTTATAGATAGATTACGTGATAAATATCAAACAGGTGGGGCTTCTCCTATACCAGCAGATGTGTTAAAAAATATGCCTAATATACCAAAAGCTCCTAGCCAAGGTGTAATTAAACCTGTTGACAACAGTTTAAGAAATAAGATGTATCAAGCTTCTCAAAAATTTAAAAATCTTAATATAGGGCCTGGGGGATCAGCAGTAGACAGTGACGGTAAAACAGTATCAAATCCTGTAACATCTTTAATAGGTACTTTTACAGGTGCTACACCTGCTATGGAAATTGCACAATCAACTAAAAATTTTAAGGATGATCCTAGTAAAGAAACTGCAAAAAAATTAGCTCTTGATGCAGTAGGAACTATTCCGTTAGGGGGAAAGATTTTAGGAGTTGGTGCAAAATATGGTCCTAAAGCTCTTCAATATGCAGATGATGCAGTAAACGCTTTTAAATCTATACCAGCTGTAAGCTCAGGACTTAAAGCTTTAAAAGGTTACAAATTGTCAAAGATTCTTGCTAATGAAACGGGTGGATTTTATCAAACAGGTGGAACTATGAGCTCTAATACTTTGCCCTCAGCTATGTTACCAGGTAGAGCTGGAACAGGTTTAGGTAGCAATACAAATAGTTCTGCAGAAGCTTTAACTTTACAAAGACTTCAAGATGCAACTATGATGAAACAGCAACAAGAAGCTATGGCTAACTTAAACGCAATTGTAAATCAGGGTGGATCAGGCTCTAAAAAAAGACAAATGGGTGGGCCAGTTGATTTACCAGGTGGTAGTATGGAGCCTATACCTGGCAGTGATGCTGTAGAATTTAAAGGTCAAACGCATGACGAAGGCGGTATTATGATGGATGCGCAAACAGAGGTAGAAGATGGAGAAACTATGGATCAAGTTACTATGGCTAGAAAAGGCGGTAAACGTGATTATTTCTTTTCTTCTTATCTTAAAAAAGGTGGCACATCATTTGCAGATATGCATAAACAAATACTACAGATGGGAGGAAGTCAAGAAGATGTAGATGCGTTAGCTAAAGAGCAAGAAAAAATAGCAGGTAGAAACCCTGGCACTGTAAAGGCAAAACATGGTGGGGCGAGAGTACTAAACAAAGTTTCTAAGGAATTAGAAAAAGCTTCTAAAATGCATAAAGCACAGTCTGTTAAAATTGCAGACCTTGTAGACCATATGGGTAAAAAACAAGGGGGAGGATTTTTTGGAGGACCTACTAATCTTACTACACTAGAGCAAGATCGTAAAGATACTCCTATGTATGATGACCAAGGTAATCCTTATTTAGTACCTACTCCTGCAGATAATTTATATATGGAGCCTTTTAATCAAGCTGCAGAAGAAGAAAAACAAAGAAATATAACTAATGACATGTTAAATAATCCTGAAGAATACGGATTAAATGACGACATGGAAATAAATGAGGAAGAGGAAACTTTTGAAGATCCATTTGTAGAAGTATATAGAGCTCAGCAAAAGCAAAAGCAAGAGCTTATAGATAAAGCTAGAAAGAAAGCAGAAAAAGGAAAAGGTACTCCTACAGAAGCATATATAGGTATGGGAGCTCAAGCTCTTCCTGCAATGTATGCATTTTTACATAAACAAAAACCACCGCAAGAAGTAAGCTTTACTAAAGGTTTTACAGGTGATGTAAGAGCAGGTAGAATAAAAGCTCAAAAACTAGACAGAGTAAATTACAATGCAGAGAGATCTGCAGCGGACGCAGACAAAAGATCTTTTGATAGATTTGTAGAAACATCTGGTGGAGGTCCTGCTAATGTAATTAATAGATTAGCAATGCATAGTAAAAATTTAAGAGCTAAGATGGCTATTACTGCTGCAGAAACTAAAGCTAATACTGCTATTGGAAATCAAGAAGCTGCTATGGCACAACAAGCTGAAACACAAAACGTTGGTAATGCACTAAGAGCTTCACAGTTTAATGCTCAAATGAATAGAGCGGAGGCTGCAAGACAAGATCAAGTAGAAGCAATAAATGTCGCAGCTAGAAATAAATTCCAAGATGATCAAGAGCTTAATAAAATGAATGCATTAATTGCAAGCTCCTCAGGAATAGCGGGAGCTATGGGAGATATACTTACATATAAATCTGGAGAGCGTATGGCAAAAGCTATTGGCTCTGAAGGTATATATCAAAGAGATATAATGAGAAACTATGTTGCAAGGCAAGCTCAAAAGAAGGGTATTCTAAACGTTTGTGAGGCTGGAACATGTACTGATGAGCAATTAAACGCATTTGTTGCTGATATAAAATTTTAATTAATGGCTAAATACGAATTACCACAATACCAGTCTATGTATGTAGACCCTCAATCTGTAGCAATTAACACAGAGTTGAGACAAAGATTTGTTGACTCTTTTGCAGCTGATGACACTTTACAGGCTACTGTAGATGGTATGGATGTTGCAGACTTTGATGGAGATATAAATAGAAAGAATCAATTATCAGATGAGTATAATGGACAAATAAGAGCTAGAGCCGAGCGTGGTGATTATGAAACATTAGGTATGTCTATTAGTAGAGATGCTAGAAATTTTATTAAAGACTACACTCCTTTACAGCGTAACAAAGAGCAATATGATAATTACATTAAAACAATTGACGAAGCTGAAAAAATAGGTGCAGGTAAACCAGGTGGAATAGATTCTGCATCAGCGGCAAAATTAAAAAAATATGCTGTACATAATTATAATGGATTAGAATATGATGAACAAAATATTTTAAATAGAGATTCTTATTTTAGTGGTCCTGGATTTGTAGGTGAAGTTGATGAGTACGCTCTTATAAAAGACGAAATGGCTGACGTAGTTGCTAGACAAGATCCTAAAAACTTAGGATATGAAGTACCTTTAGACAGTCAAGGGAAAGCTATTATAGAAAATGGTATTATTAATGGTGTTCCTAGATATTGGATGACAACTAAAAGCGGTCGTGAATATATTGATGATGACTTAGTATTAAATGCTACAAATAGAGTTTTAAGCAGACCTGATGTAAAAGGAGCTTTTAATCAAAGAGCCTTACTTGATACTTATTCATATGATCAAGTTGTAGATGATCGAGGGACTACAGCTGCTCAAGTACAATTAGACGAAATGCAAATGTCTTTAGAAAATGACATAAATGCATTAAACCAAAAAGGTGGAGCGCTAACTGCTAACGAGACAACAAAATTAAATGATTTAGAAGCACAATTAGAAAATCTTATTGAAAATAGACAAGAAAACGGAGATATGTCAACTCTTCAAAATGTAGATCTTAACAATAAAATAAATGAATTCTACCAATCTAATGTACAAAAATACGCATACGATAAAAAAGAATATGCTAGAACATATGACGATGACAAAGAGTGGATGGCAAATAACACTGGATCAGAAAATCCTTACAATGTTCAAACTGTGTCTACAATTTCTGAAGCTCAGCAAGTTCCAACTATCGGAGGTAACTCTACTGAGACTCTAACTACATATATTGAAGATAAAGAAAATGCAATTAATACTACTTTAGAATATTTTAGTGAGCTTACAGATACAAATGGACAACCTATAGCGGTAACTAATGAAGAAGTATTAGAAGATCTTTTAACTTTGGATGATTTTGGAGCTGGTAGTGATGGTACTTATAGTGAAGATATACAAGCTATGGCTGAAAAATATAACTTATCTCCAGAACTATTTATAGAAAAAGCTAAACAAACTCAGACTAATAAACAAAGACAACTTCTTGCGCAGCAGCGTAGAAAAGAAACAGAGCTTGAAGTATTTAAAACTGATGATTATAATTCTGTAATTTCTGATACGTATGCTAATTTACCATTTCACCATAGAGATAGTAATTTTTATGTAAATGGCCTTAGAGTAAAAGACGCATTAGTTGATTTAGGTCTTATAGATAAAGACGCATCTGTTAAAGACGCGCTAGATTTTTATAGTAAAAATCAACGAAGTTCATTTGGTGGTACAGGTACTACAGCTGGAGCACTTACAGATGAAAAACTTCAAAAAAGTGTATTAGCTCAAATATCTAAAAATGTTGGAGAGCCGCTTGATCCTAGAGATGGTAAAAACCCAATGGATGTTACAGCAGACGATATAGCTATTAGAAGTCTTATGGAAAACTATGAAAGAAAGATTGCAAAAGACAATGAAGAGGTAGATACATATTATAAAGCTAATGTAAAAACTGACACAGGTTGGGATATGCCTCACTTTGGAGATAAAGAAAATGCTGCAAAGGTAACTAAAGCATTTAAAACTACTTTTGAAGATCCTGCTTCTTGGCAAAATGTTCCTATTTATAATCCTGATCCAAATGCTGAAAAACAATATGATGAAAATGGAGATGAAATACCATATACTATTGGACAATATATGGATGATCAATCTATAACAGGTGTTGACAAAATAAAAATTAAAGCTGATCAAATTAAACTTAGTTCAGTGGTAAGAGCAGATGGGGCTTCTGTATTACTTATACCAATAACTTTAGAAGATGGAACAGTTGTACCTTTAAGAGCTAATGCGGCTGGTATACAAAATGAAGCTTTAACTAGATGGACAACCTCTGCAGAATACGAAGCAGGTAAATTATGGCAAATGGGAGTACAAGCAAACTTACCTCAAGGCCAATTTAAACCAGAGTTGCTTGATGGTATAATTTTTGACTACAAAAATAATGAGGTTATTGTAGATGGAACTCCTATGAAGGCTTCAAAAGGATTACAAGTTGTTGCAAATATGTTAGATAGAGCAAATTATGCTAAAACTATGGGCTCAGATCAAAAAGAATTTTTTAGTAAAATAACAAAAAACTAATAATGCCTATACAGTTTACAGCAGAGGATTTAAATCCAACAACTAATCTTCCTAAGAAAAAATTAGGAGCAGGTATACCAGTAGGCGATGCTGCAGGAGATTTTACTAAACCTATACAAATTACAGATCCTTTATTTTTTGATACTCAAGATTTTACAAACAGGTATACTGATGACCTTTCTAAATATACAGATTATGGTGTAGTTCCTACTAGATTTGGAGATTGGGATGAGACAAGAGCTCAAAATCAAAGCACTGGAGAAAAATGGATGAGAGGTTTAGGTAAAGCTGGTATAACAACAATAGGTGCAGTAGCAGAAAATACATTAGGGATTATAGCAGGTTTAGGATCTTTGCTTACTGGTAATGACTATTACGATAATCCAGTTGGTAGAACTGTAGATAAAGCTAATGATTGGGCAAGAAACGAAATGCCTAATTACTATACTCAGAAAGAAGAGCAAATGGGAGCATTCCAAAGATTAGGAACAGCAAATTTTTGGGCAGACAAAGCTATGAATGGTTTAGGTTATTCTTTAGGCTCTATAGCAACTATGGCATTGACGGGAGGATCAGGGTATATAGGATTAGCAGGTAGAGCTTTAGGCGCTAGTAAAATGACTACTCTAGCCGATAAAGCTGCAAGAATACATAAACTATACAAGACTACAAAAAGTGCGGCTACTGCAGGTAAACTTACCGATATGATGGGTAAAGTATCTGCTGCACAAAGATTTAAAAGAGGCGGGCAAATGCTTGATGCAGGTATTATGATGTCGCTTGCAGAATCATCTGTAGAAGCTAGAGAAACTAAAAAGCATACATACGACACTCTTGTGCAAAATGCATTAGAGCAAAAAGGATTAGAGTACGACTACCAATTAGGAGAAGCGCAATTAAAAGAATTTAGAGATGCTGCAAGTGCCGCAGGTAATGTAAACTTTGGTTTAAACATGGCTGTATTATCAACATCTAATGCATACATATTTGGTAAAATGATGTCTCCTAAATATGTACAAAGAAGTGGAGCCCTTAGAGGTATAAAAAAGAACCAAGCAGGAGAGTGGGCAGATAACACAGCTAAAGGTTGGAGAAAAGGATACAAAAAAACTAAACCTGTAATACAAGGATCAGCTGCAGAAGGTTTTCAAGAAGGCTCGCAATACGCGTCTAATATAGGTACTACAGAATTCTATACTTCTAAGTTTTCTGATATGGGAGGTATTAGTAGAGTAGAAGCACTAAACGAAGGCTTGGCTAGAACTTTTGGAGAAACAGAAGGTGTAGAATCTATATTACTAGGTATTATTACTGGTGGTATAATGGGTGGTGGATCTTCTATAATAAACAAACCTACTAAAGCTAGAGATGCTGCTGCACAACAAGTGCTAGACATATTAAACACAGGTGAATTTTTAAATAGTGTAGATAAAGCTCAAGGTCAAGAGCGTACACTAAAACTGTTAGAAAAAATGGAAGAGGCGTATAAAAACGACGATCCAGGACTAGCAGAGCAATATAGACTACAAGCATTGATGAGTGATATAATTACTATGGACAATGCAGGGTTAACAGATCTATACAAACAAAAGCTTGATGATGCAGTAAATTTACCTGATGAAGAATTTGCAAAACAATTTGGGTATAATACTGAAGTAAAGTTTGACAAAAATAAAGTTGTACAAGAATTAAAAAAAGATGTTGATAATATAGTAAAAAGAAAAAATGCTATTGATGGAATGTTTCCAACTAGTAGAACATTGGGTATTCCTAGATTATTAATGTCAGAAGAAACTAGAGCAAACGAAGAGCAAAGGCTTAAAGAAACTGTAATACTAAAAGATGCATTATTACAACAGTCTGTATTTTTAGATAAAGTAGAAGGGTATAAAAAAGAAGCAGCACAAAATATTGCAGATATTATACCTGGAATTACATTAAGTAGATTAGAAAAATCAGCAGACTCTGCTAAAGAAGAATATGACAGATTAGTAGAAGAAGCTATCTTAGCAGATCCTAATGCAACTAATGAAAATGAATTACCACAAGAAGTTAGAAATGGCATTTTTGCAATAGCGTATCAAAAATTTATAGAAGATTCGGCTGATGGTACAGACAGTAAATATAATCCTGCAGATTCTGAAAGATTAGGAAAGGCATTTGGTAAATATTATGGATTACATTCTGCAGAGCAGGAAGTTTTTGAAGGTTGGAATAGACTACAAACTAATGCTGGCAGAAATGAATATGTCAGAGTAGCGTTAATGGATGAAAAAAGCAAAATTAACGAAGAGTCTGATAAAATGGTTGAGAATCTTATACAACAAGAAACTAATCCAGAAAAAATTGCTAAACATGTTCCAGAGGGAGCTAGCACTGCGGTAAAAGAAAAAGCAAAAAAAGAAGTGCAGAATATAAATAATATTAGAAAAAATATTATTAATAAGTACATGAATGAAAAGGTCAGTATAGAAGAAATAAATGCAGCTATTGAAGAGCGTAAAGATTCTGAGCTTAAAATGCCATTTGAAAATGCTGAAGACAAACAAGCCTACATAGAGCTTTTAGAATTAAGGAAAATTAAAAAGACTAGAGAAGGTCAAGGTTTGGTTAATCCACAAGCAGAACAAGCAGAGCAAAATAGTAAAGACATACAAGAAACTGTACTAGTTGTAAATAATACTAATAAACTTAAAAGAGTATATAAACCTGTACATCCGAATCAATATTATAGCCATTCAACTTTATCATTAAAAGAAAATTTAACTGATGATTATTTAAGTCGTTTTCCAATAGGAAAAGAAAAAAAGGTTAAAATTATAGGACGATATAAATCTGACAGAATGGATGTTATTCTTTTGGAACCGAGTCAATCTAGTGATTATAGTCAACCTTTTATTGTATTATCTTTAGCGGACGGTGTTGCTATGGCTGAAGTGCAGCCTGCTTTACTTAAAGCACAAAATGATACAAAAATAAAAATGTACAAATCTCCTAGATATGTAAATACTACATTTGGATATATGGATGGTAATGGTGTATTTGTTACTGACACTGTAGAAGAGTCTGCACCTGAAGCGCCTGTTGAATCTGCTGCTAAAGTAGAACAACCTATAACAGAGCAGCCTAGTCAAAATTTAAATGAAATTGAAGAGCAGGCTCAGATGCAACCAGGAGAGCAAATGCGAATGTTTGAAGAGCAGCCTATAGACGAGTTGCAAGCTGAAGGGTATGATTCTTTTATAGAAGATGATGTTATTATATTAGAAGATGAGTTTGTTCCTGATGATATTAAAAAAGCTGAATTGCAAGCATTTAATGTAGAGCAGAAAAAACAAACAAACGAAATTGTAGAAGAGCCATCACAATCTTTAGGCGAGATTATGTCACAAGAAGATATAGTGGCTGAAGAAGAAGCTTTACGTAAAGAAATGGAAGAGCTTAAAAAGAATTTAAACAAAGAAGATGATAACTGCGCTACATAATGGGATGCGATAAAGATAAAATATTTAAGATAGAAGACAGGCTTGCAGAAATACAAGCTAGACTAGGACAGTTAGATTCTATGAAAGAGTCTAAAGAGATACTTACACCTGAAGGTGAAGTAGGCGTATCTAATGCAAAAGGGCGTGTAAAAATGTTTAGAGCTCCTAATGGTAAGTATAAAAGATCTGTAACAATACAAGGGCAAGAAATAGTACCTGAGTATAAAAATCAAAATACAATAGATTCTAAGCCTGATGGTGTAGAGGAAGTATTTATGGATGATCCTAGGTTAAAGTCAGGTGACTTAGTAGAAGTACAATACGTAGAGAATGATTTTTGGAAAAATAATAAATGGCAGTATGAAAACGAAGAGTGGAAAGCTGCGCCTTTGTATTTAGTAGATCAAGATGGTAATGTATTAGATTTATTAGAAGCGTATAAAGAAAATAAAGAAGCCACATTAAAAAGAAAAGAAATATACGAAGCTGTATTAGCAGGTAAAAAAGTTGAGTTACGTATTAAAAAGAAAATGTACAACTTTAACAATGTGCAATACGCAGGATCTCCTGTGTTTATGGATGTTAGAGAGAATCTTACACCTAGACTATTAAAAGATTCTAATGGTAATATTATAGAAGCTTCTGAAAATCAACCTGTTGTGTTAGCAGCTGCACGAGGTATAGAAAAAGACCACTGGGGACAAAGCGGTGTACCTAGATGGGATATGGGAGATGTACAAAATGTAGAAAATGAAGATGTAGTAATTGCTATGCAAAACGACGTAGCAAACATAACTCCTATATACGAAGGATCTGATGCAAATACTAAAGCAGGTCAAATTGCAGCTGTAGTATTAGCGCCTGACGGCAGATATACTGTAGCATATTTGTCTACAAGAACTTTATCTAACAAAGCAGTAGACTATGTATTACAATCTGCTGCTTCAGGAAATACAGAAAATGTAGGAATGCTTGTAGGAAATAATACAAGAAAAGAAACTGCATTTAAAAACAATAGATTTCTAAATATAACAAGCCTTGTATATAAAGGTGAGCCTAAAACATTTATAAACTTTTACAGTGAAGAGCATGCTAAAAATGGCAACATGCAATCTATAGTTAGATTAGAAGGGCCTGAGTTGGCAAAAGCGCTTAATGGTGAAAAATTTAAATACAGTGTAGGAGTATTTGGAGTTAGCAAAGCTGACTCTTTACGAGCAAAAGAAATATTAGAACAAGGGGGTAGCCCTAAAGCTCCAAACGTTAGGTGGGTAAATTCTAAAAATATTGTATCTTTGCCTACACAAGGTGTAGATGTTATATCAGAACTAAGAGCTATTCTTAAGTCTAAAAAACACCATGTCGATGCTGATTTGTTAAACAGTCAAGAACAGTTTGAGATACCTGGGTTTACAAAACCTGGAGGATATAATACATATCAAGAGTATTTGTTTGACAGTAAAGCGCACGGTGAGCAATTTAATCTTGCTACAGATGTAGTAAACAATACTGCAATTGTAAATACAGATATAAAAAATATAGAAGGATCTACATTCTTCAACACAACTTTAACGTTTAGTGATTTGTTTATTGATGGTACATCACAAAAAACAGAAGAAGTTGCAAGCGCTAAAGCGTCTTTACGCCCTGGTGCAGGAACTGCAAGTGCAGGTCCAACAATAACAAGAAGAACGGCTCGTTCTCAAGCAGAGCAAATGGCCGCAGAAAAAGAAAAACTAGACAACTGCGGATTTTAAATATGAATAAATTATGGCATGTACAGTACAACGCAATCGTGATGGCGCGATTGAAAAGGTTCTTGCCCCTAACGGGAAGGAATCTATCCTCTATAACGAACTTAGCAACAGACTAGGAGACAAAGAGGCAGCTTTAGAAGCATATTCGTTTGTATTTACAGATAATTTTAAGAACGCATTTGGCAATTGGTTAACGCCAGATGAGACTTTATCTGATAAATTAGATGAAAATGGTGAACCGTTCTTGGTCCACGCTCTAGCTCCTCCTATAAAAATATCTATTTCGTCTACTATTCCTGGATACTCTGAGCAGAACATAAAAGATGTTTCTGACCTACTTATAAATAAATATATAACTAGTGTACGTAAACTAGAACAAGAAGGTAAGTCTGTAAAAACGGGACAGCTTATTAACTCTATTAGAAACTCTTTTCTTAGAGATGCATTTTCTAGAACAGATGGTACAGTGTTACCAACAACAGGTAAAGAAGGTAGAGAGGTTTTAAATATACTACAAGAGTATTTAGAAAAAGAAGGTACTGATGAAGGCCGCCGTCTTTTAAAAATAAACAATATACAAGCTAGGTCACCTATTGCGCCTGGTTACCCGTCACAAGATAATCACGACAGTTTTTTAGATATATACGAACAATGGACTGATGTCGTAGAGGGTGAAGAACAAAATGTTACACGCGCTGGATTTCAAAGTGTCATGGCTAATAGAATGAAAAACTATGGCTTAAAAATGACCTTGGGACAAGAAACTTTGGAAGAAACAGAGGAAGGTTCTTTGTTTGAAAGAATTTATTCTAGAGCGAGAGTAAAAGAGGATATGAGATCTAAAGTAAATGAAAGAGTAAAAACTTTTTTAGCTACTATAGAATCTAATGAGAATTCATATTTAGGATACAAAAGATTTATACCGTTTGAAACTGTATATGCAGACCTGCAAAATGGATTAGCTGGTAGCACAGACTTTGCAGAAATGCTTGTAAGAATGAAAAGCATGTCTAAAACAAAACCGCATATTAAACAGGTTTACGACACATTGCAACAAAAAGACGAAAACTTAAAAGCTGCTTTTTACTTTACGTTTGCTCTACATAAAAATGATTTTGTTCTATTTAAAGAAACAAACAATGGGCTTGTAATTATGGACGCGAGAAGAAACTCTTTGCAAAATAAATACATGTCTCAATGGAAGGCTACATCTGCACAAAAAGAAGGTGCTACAAATCTAAGACATTTATACAAAGTAGAGGAGACAGAAGATGGTGTGCGATACACATTAAACAATTCTGCTGCAAAAAGCATTGTATCTAATTGGAATAAAATGCAAGAAGTCTATGACATGAATGAAATGGACTCTGTACCGCCTGCGCAAATAGAAGCTATGGTAAACTTTCTTAGAGGGTTTGGTATAGACTTATCTGGTAAAAGTGTAGAAGAAGACATACTTGCATTACAAGGATACTTAGAAATAGGAGACACAACATTTTCTCCTGGTTCTGCACCTTTAAGAGGTATGCCGCTATATAAATCAATGATAGCGTCACAAGATTTTCAACTTGTTAGATTAGTAAATGCTATTGTAGATGGCAAAGCTGTACGAGGTAAATTTAAAAACTTTACACCTAAAGAGTTTCCGCAAAATGTATATACCTCACATGCAGGTATTATATCTAAGTTTGCAGCTATACCTCTAAGCACTGAAACAGATATGTTTGGGTCGTTTATAAACTCTGCAGGTAACTCTATATTTCCTATAAACCTAACTACAGTTATGGATGATTTGTTGTTAGATTTAAAGGGTAGAGACTCAATGTTTTTTACAGACTATTATCAAGATCCATTTTTTAATCCTGTAAGCTCGCAAGAAACAGGTAACAATAAAAAAACACAATCTTTATATTTACAACTATTTGATAGTAAAACAGAAAAAGGCAATCTAAAACGATTTAGTAAAAATGCTAGAAAAGAGTTAAGAGGAATGACTCTCGATGCATTTAGAAAACTCAGTGGTAAAACATTAGAATATAAAGGTTTAAATGCAAAAAACTCTATGTACCTTAGAATGGCTGCGTTTTTAAATCCTAGCGGTAAAGCTGGATACACAATAATGTCTACGCCTAACTTAGCGGATAGATCTAAAATGAAGTTTTATGTAGTTCCTACAATAGAAACTATGCAAGACAAATTAAAACTTAGCGAGAAGGAAATAATAAAAGGTATTATAATACAAGACTTAATGCGTTACAAGCAGGCTAAGAAAGATTTAGAAACTTTGCCTGACAATAGACTAATACCTGGTTTTCATACAGGAGCAGAAGGACAAGAGGGTAATGCATTTAAAATGCAACAGTTTACTGTAGTAGAAAATACACAACTAGGAGACATAAATCTATACGGCGGGCCGTACATGCTAAGTGATGTTGACTGGGCTGCATATGTAAAAGGAGACCCTTTAGATATAAATAGAGATTTAGTAGATAATGCATTAAATATAGAAGTGCAAAAAGTAAAAGACTACATAACTCAAAAAACTGCAGAAACAATGCAGGCTTATAGAGAGTCTGGCCTAATAAAAGGTAAAGGTATAAAAAATGTAAACTCTAATAAGTTTAACAACTTAGATGATTTGTTTAGATCGTATACAATAAATACGATAATACACAAAATAGAAATGCAAAAGTTTAGTAGAGGCGGTATATCGTTTAACAAAAACTATGCAGATTTTTCTAAGCGTTTTGGTAATATGGAAACTCCTGGTTACAAACTATTGTTAAAAGGAATGCTAGCAGAGGATGGGCCTATAGCTGATTGGGGATTTTTCCAAGAGTTTAACGAAGGTCTAATGGATGACTTTTTTACAACACCAGAAGTGTATGATCAAATAGGAGACTCTATTACACTAGGCCTTATGGAAATAGAAGGTATGAGTTTAGAAGACGCTTCTAGAGTAGGTAATGCTTACAAAGGTGGTCAGTCTAATAAATCTGATGCATTTGGTATTGTACCATTAGCTACTTATAGAGCATTTAAACAAGGTAGAGGTGATTGGTCAGATGTAGAAGAAAGAGCATATGAAAGATATGTTAATGCTCCGTCGGGGCAGAAACGTTATATGGATGATAATGGTAACCGCCTAAGAGTAGAGCCTATAAAACAGTACTATGATAGAATGACTTATGTAGATGGTAGAATGGTACCTCAAGCTACTAAGAACTCTTATATGGTATTGCTAGAAGAGTATACTAGAACAAACCCTAAAGCAGATCTAATACGTAAACGTATGGAAGGAATAGAAGAGTTTAAAGGCTTAGATCCTATACATGCAATTAATACAGTATCTACTAAAAAGCTAGCAAAAAATGGTGTAGAAGATTTATCTACAGACACACAAGCTAAGCTTGCTAATATGACATCTGTAAAAATGAAAGGTGCTGGATTTAGAATACCGCAGCTTATACCTGATAAGGGTAAAAAGAAATCAGGTGTTCTAGGTAGACAATTTATGATTAATATTATTGCGAACTTAAACTTAGCTAGCCCTGATGCAAATTATAATGTAGATGGACAATCTAATCTTACAGCGCAACAAACCTTTGATTTGTACCACAATAGTATAGGTGTAAAAATAGACAAAGCATACAACCAATTGATGAATGAGCTTGGATATGCAGGACTAGAAAAAGCAATTAAAGAAAACAAAGGTATTGACAAAGCTAGACTGTCGTTTTTACAAAACCTAAGAGGCATTATATCTCAAGAGGCTACAGAAAGAGAGCTTCCTGAAAACTACATGCAAGCTTTAACTATAGAAAAAGACAACCAGGGCAATTGGCAGTTTATGATGCCATTGTCATTCCCAAACTATAAACGTAAGTTTGAGTCTATTATTATGGGTATTCTTAAGAAGCGTGTAATAAGACAAAATGTAAATGGCGGTAGTGCAAAACAAATAGCAGAACTTGGTGGCCACATAACTACACAAGATGCAGGTCTTACAGAACTTAAGTTTGTACGATACGAAGACGGTACAGTTAAAAAAGCTGAAGTTGCTATAAGAGCAGACATTGCTGCGCAGTACGGATTTAAACCAGGTGATGACTTATCACAAATACCTGAAGAACTTAGAACTATTATAGGTTATCGTATACCTAATCAGTCTAAAAACTCTGACATACCTTTAATAATAAAGTATGTATTACCTGACAATTATGATCAAGCAATTGTTGTGCCTGGTGGTATTACTACACAGCAAGGTAGTGACTTTGATATTGATACACTGTATTTATTAATGCCGCATACAAAGTTAAATGAGGAAACAGGTAGGCCAGAAAAAGTAAAAGTACCTTACGCTAAATTGTTTGATGAGAGTGGTAAACTAGACATGCAAGAGTTAAGTAAATTAACTCCTAAAGAAGTTGACAATATTCTAGTTGACGTGTCTGAAGCTATACTAACATCTCCTGCACACTTTAAAGAAGTAGTTACACCGCTAGACTCTCCAGACTTAAAATCTATAGAAGCATCTGTAAAAGAACAATTGCAACTAGATGTAGAGTTTGACCACAATGATCCTATGGTAGAAGTATCTTTAGAAGAAATTAACAAAGATGGTCTTGCGGGTGTTGGTATATACGCCAATGCGTTGACAGGTACAAACATTGCAAGATATAGTACTATAAGAATAAACGAGGGAACACCAATGATTGACGGAGTACCCTATAATACATTGCAAAAGCTAAAAGATAACAAATCTGTATCTGACAATATACTTGCGATAGGTAGAGAAGACGAGTTTATAGAGTATGTAATATCTAAAAGAATAAGTTCTTCTGTAGATAATGCAAAAGAGCCAGGTATGTTCTATAGAAATGATAATTACTTTACAGGACTAGTGCACACGTTATTTGATTCTGTAGGTATAAATGAGTTTGATACACACGGTTATATGAATCAACCAATTATTAGAAGATTGTCTGACATATACAAAAAAGGTGAATTTACACCTAACATGATTATGACAGCTGTATCTGAAACTTGGAATGAATATGCAGAACTAGTAGCAGAAGAAACAGGTCAATCAAAAGCTGATGTAGATGCTATCTGGTTTGATGCTAAAGAAGAAGCCTTAACTATAGGGCCGCACGAAATGTCTAGTTCTAGATTAGAAGACATTACAACAGGTGATGTTAGAGAACAAGCGCAATATCTTGCAAACTTTATACAATTCTTTAGAACTGGTAGACAATTAGGAAATGCATACAAAGTACTAAACCAAGACAAAGGTGCAGACAAAGCATCGTTCGGAGGATTATTAGAGTTTAGAGGTATGTACGAAGCATTATTAGAAGGACAAACTATAGAAGGTGTGGAGGGAGTATTATTTGGACAAGAGTATCCAATGCAGAGAGCGTTTAATCTAGCGATAGAGCGTATGCTAGATTTTGGTGATCAATTCTTTTTACATAGATTACCATCAGTGCGTGTTACAAAAGAGCACATAAGAAATCTACTGAATATAGAAAACCTATCAGAGGCGGATCATAGAAACATAGAAGAAGCAATGCTTCTGTATATGATGTCACAAAACAGAGAAGACAATCCGCTAGCAAATGTATTTACAGAAGATAATATTACAAGGTTATTACTTAACCCAAATACATCTTTAGTTACTGTATTAGAAGATTTAAAAACTGCATATCCAGCATTAAAAGATAATCCTTTTGTAGCTAATCTTATAGAGCATCCTGAAAACTTAAGGCCTGAAATGCCGTTAACTAGACTTAGATTCCAAAACTTATATAGTTTTTCTAAGTTTGAAAAAGATATGTTTACAGATGGAGTAAAAAATATGTTTGCTAACCCTGGTTTGTACACAGAAGATGTAGCTGGACAACTTGCAATTAGAAATTTTGCATTAGATTTAATTAAAGTATCTTTGCTGTCACACGGGTTTACGCCTGGACACGACACATTTATAGATATTATACCTGCAGGAATGTTAACTAAATCAGCTACATATTTTAGAAATGAAAAAGCAAGAGTAAAAGCAGATAGTAGTGCTAATTACTTTGGTAATGATTTTGCGCATAAGTTTATACGTAACTTCTACTACACAGATGTAGTGCCTAATATAAAAGTTAACAAAAAACAAGTTATAGAAGCTGTAACAAAAGGTAACTATATACAGTTAGATAGTACAGATTCTAGGATATACTCTAAAACTCATGGACAACCTACAGCATACTTTACAGTAAATACAAAAGATGGTAAAGTGTTGTTTGTTAGAGAAAGTTTTGAACCTAAAGGTAAAGCTATATATGCAAAATCATCTACCCTAGGTATACCTTATGGATTAAAAGAAATGAATGTATTTGATGCAGAAGGTAAAAAACTTAGAAAATCTGTAGGAGAAACTACTAGAAGATTTATTAGAGTAAAAGGTAGTAACACAATGCCTGGTGTAGAACATCAGCAAAAGAAAATCAGAGACACAATTGCACGTCAAGACGAGCAAGCTCAAAAAATATGTAGTTAATATGGCATGTAAGTATTATGTAAAAGGAAAGTATAGTCAATTATACACAGATCTATACAACGAATTAGAAAGTGGTAATCCTAGTATTCAAAAAGTATATGAAGTACTAAAAGGAGATATTTTAACTAGTAGACACGGCTTATGGTTTGTAAAACAAGGTGAAAGTCACCTTTATGCAATGCAGGAAATCAACAGAATAAACAGAGATTATCCTGGTCTTATAGAAACTAAATACCATAAAGATAGTTACAAACCTTTTGGTAAAGCGGGTAACAAAATATACAAAGCTCGTATAAATAAAATTGTGCTAGACTCAATTGTACCTCAACAAGAACAGCTTGATATTATAGCTGAGAGTAAAGAACAGCTGCAAGAGATCCAAGATCAAGAAGCAGTATTATCTGAACAAGTTCGTATTGATAATACATCTGAACAATCTAAAGGTATTGTAGGTGAACAAGAAGACAGGTCAGTTACAGAGCAAAAAGCAGATAGATTAAAAGCCAACTTTGCTAAAGTGGGTATTAATGTAGATGTAGAGTTTACTAAAGATTTAGCTGATAACGTTGCAGGAGATGTAGTAGGTGATGGAGCACGTAAAGCAACAATACGAGTAAATGAAAACTATTTATTAGATGATACTGTATACCATGAGTTTGGCCACATATATATAGATCTGTTAGGAATGGACAACTCTTTAGTGCGACAAGCATTAAAAGAATTAAAAGACTCTGACTTAGCTAACCGTGTTGCTGAGATGTATCCTGATCTGTCTGGTGTAAGACTGCAGAAAGAAATACTAGCTACAGCAATTGGTGAGCAAGGCGCTAAGATAGAACGTCGTAATCCATCTAAACTGCAAGTAATACTAAACAAAATATTTAGAGCAATAGGTAAAATATTTGGTGTAGAA
>Ga0181394_1000478_pt1 | contig 17637 bp, 31 predicted proteins | sample 17SPOviralmetaG_FD_130123 | JGI IMG/M metagenome (GOLD analysis project Ga0181394, IMG submission 130123) | Marine viral communities from the oligotrophic San Pedro Time Series (SPOT) site, San Pedro Channel, CA, USA - 17 SPOT_SRF_2010-11-23 | ecosystem: Environmental > Aquatic > Marine > Strait...
CTGGAAACTCCCATCGACCTTTTTCAGCGTCCAACAATATGATCGCTGCCTCATCACTCTCGTTAGGATGAAACACACCCCACGTTGTAATAGCGCTAAAGTCGGCTCTTTCGCTTTTCGTGAAGGCCGTATCATAGGACTGGATGATGTATGAGCAGGCAGGTGGCTCATCAGAATCCCAAACATTCCACCACTCCCTCTTGATAATAGCGCCTTCTTCGGCTGTCGGATTTTGTAAATACTGTGCGTTCCATTTTGCTACCGGAATAGACGCCTTAACGCCTTCTAGCTCTTCCCTGCTCCAAAACTCGGGCCACAACACGTTGTCGGTATCGGGAAAGATCGCAGGAAACTCCACCACTTCCCACTTGTCCGCCCCGCCCTCGGCCTGCTTCTGCAACACTTTCGCCGTCAGATCGCGGATACTCCACCGCGTCATCACAATTATTATTGAGCCTCCCGGCTGCAAACGCTGTCTTGGACCTGATGTGTACCATTCGTAGATGTTATCCAACGCGGTTGGTGACAACGCATCCTGTTCAGATACAGGATCGTCAATAATACACAGGTTCGCACCACGACCAGCCAGCGCACCGCCTACACCAACAGCGTAATACTCACCACCCTTGTCAGTTGACCAACGACCAGATGCCTTCGCATCACGCGCCAACTGAATCTCAGGAAACACATCTCGGTATATCTCACTGTCCAAAAGGTTTTTGACCTTACGACCAAAACCAACAGCAAGCTCCGCCGTGTGCGTTGCCTGAATAATCTTTGTCTCAGGCTTCTGCCCCATAACCCACGCAGGAAACAAATAAGATGCAAACTCGGACTTGGTGTGTCGAGGTGGCATGTTAACGATCAGACGCTTTAACTCACCTCGGGCAACTCTTTCCAGTTTCTCCGCAAAAATCCTATGATGAGATCCAGCAATAAAAGAAGGCCATACATGCTTAACAAACTTTAGGAAGTTGTCTTGATACTCCTCCCTATCGTGTAGCTCCTTGTATTTATCAAGGTGTTTCGCCAGAGCCTCTAACTCAGCATCAGTCAGAAACTCCGTGTTAATGTCAAAAGCGGTGTCCATGCCCACACTACGCCGCTGTCAGCGCCTCCAAAAATCTTCCAGCCGCCTGATCCAATACCTGACCGCCATCTGCAAAGAATTGCGTACCTACAGGAAAGCCAGAAGTCAAATACGCCAGCGGATTAATAGCTCCAGTAGGAACTGCCCCGTAGCCTACAGGCATTGGTAAATTGGTAGGCGTGTAAGCTCTATCGCTAGGAACCAGTGGAGAAGGCAAAGATGGCGGAGCCACATATGAGCTTCCCATGCCGCCCATAACATTGCTGACCGGATCTTGCGGCACAACCTCTGGAGCAAGCGGAGGATAGATGATTGGGTCACTCCCACCGCCGCCTCCGCCTTGAGGCATTGAGCCTGCGCCAAAGCCTGTGTAAACGCCAGCATTCAAAAGATCTTCAGTTGTTTCTGGAGGTGTGCCAAATACATTTCCCAATAAATCAACCGCAGCAGTTATCATACCCGGCATTTGTGATGGCCCTACCATGCCAGTAACTCTGCCAGTGTCGTCAAGCTCATAACCGTAAACATCTCTGGTAGGATCAATATCAAGGGTATTCATAATACCAGCGGCTATGCCTTCTTTGCCCTTTGGACTCATGTAACCGGGCATGGCGGCGCGTTGCTCTTCCGTCAGACCAGCAAGATTAGTTGTGAATCTGCCTCGGCGTGTATCAGCAAACTCCAAACCTGTTGGCAATCCACCCTTGTAACCGGGGCGATTTGGATCATTGTAATCAGGAATGCCATTATCATACTCATCACCCATGCCTAAAACGTCAGGAGCCTTTGCCGCTGTGCTAGTCACATCAACGGCAGGAGCGCTCTGAGCCAAAGCCTGCCTGTCAGTCATAGGTTTGGAATCAGCGAGAAGATCGTTCTCAAGGCCAAGCAAATCACTAATACTCTTTAACGTGTCTCCAGCCGTTGCAGAATATGTTGACGCAACTGCATTAGTCACTGTCGGGTCAACTGTGGAAGGAGTCGTGCTTGACGCAAATACATCCAAAATATCTTGAGTCTGTTGAGGGTTCTCTACAGTTGTCAAGTTTACTTGTGGGCGAGATTGTGCAGCATTAGCCGCAATGTCTCGTTGCACATTAGTCGCCGCCGCTTGTGCGGCTAATGCAGCCTGAACAGCTTGCGCCTGATCACTGCCACCACCACCAGCAAGAGAGTCTTTAGCATCTTGCTCTGACATGCCAGCAAACTCAGAAGTGCCAAATTGAGCTTGCGATCTGCCGGGCGACATGCCGTAACCACCACGATCATCATTGCCGCTTTTATCGCTGCCAGAACCGCTACCTGAACTGCCGCTGCTTCCACCGCCAAGCCCCTTCTCGCCGCCCGGAGCATATGAAGGTATACCCATAGGGCCGGGTTCTCCAGAGCCGCCAAGAGCCTTCAAAATGCCAGCCTCTTCAGCATTGATGTAAGACAGCATGTGGGGTTGCCCCTTGATCACGGTACGGCGTGGGGGGACAGAGCCACCGTCTTCCCTCTTAATCGGCAAAGCAAAAACTGGATCGTCTTCAAGACCCTGATCTGGCGGAGTCAGTAAACCCTTTAGCCTATAATTTCTATCAGCAAGCTCGGACTCAAGACGCATACGCTTAACATCATTCAAAAGATCCTGACGATCTATGTCTCTTATACGGTCAAGCTCCATTTCCTTTGAGCGCTCAATCACTCTGTCAGTCTCTAACTGACGCAAAGCGTTCTCTACAGCGCCCTTTCTCCGCGCCTCATCATACGCAATTCTTAGCATTACATCTTTTTGCTTTGAATTTGGCATGACGGCAGGCATAGGCACATCACCGCCGTCTTCCATACCAACCGGAGGCTGTGCCTGCATGTACTGTGGTGAGAAAATATCTACATTACGCGCAGGACCCATGGGCTGTTGCATAGGCGGACGCATGGGCTGTGCCATCTGCATAGGCATAATAGGCGCAGGAGCAGGCATAGCCATGGGCGGCATAGGTGCCGCAGGAAAGGGCGTTTGTGACGCAGGGTACATAGGTGGCACACCAGTCATTCCAGCAGGACGTGTGTTTTGACGCATGAAATTGCGAAACCGCTGTCGTTGGTTCGGATTTGTGCGAATGTCTAGCTGTGGCGGTTGCCCGGGAGCAGCCTGTGGTGGTGCCATTGGCCCCATGAAATTAGCCATGAGTGTACCCTTTTGTAATTACATAGGGCCAATGATAAGTTATTTATCAAATTTTGACAACAACAAGTCCAGTTCCTTAGAGCTTTGTTGTAAAATTTTTTTCACATGTGTGTTTTCTTGCAACTCAGAAGCCTTGTCCGCCGCATCCGCAAGAAGCTCTATTCTGGTAAGATCAAAATTTGTTAGGGTACCTTGAACTTTTTGCACAGGCTCGGGCTTCACTTCATCATCGCAATCTCTCCTCGCAACGTATCGAACCGCATACTCAACGCTTTTTGGTATCGGCTTTTCGTTGCGCTCGTAATAACAATACATCCGATGACTCATGCCAAGCATACTAGCAAAAGCCGCTTGGCTCTTTTGCATGCTTACGCGCTCACGCTCAAGATCATACCCTTCCCACATGCTGTAGTAGGCACTAGACTTTTTAGGCATGAACCTCCTCCAACGCACCGTGACGGAACAAGTCCGCAATGAAAGCCTCATCGCTGTCAAACCGTACTGGCTGACCATAACGATCACACACCATTGAAGCGCACCGCCTTCTCCAGCGGTCATGCTCTGCTGGTGGAGATCTATAAACAGCCCTCCATGCGTCAAAAACCCCCTCGGGACCCACAGATTCAAACTCCAGTGGTCCATCTAAAGCCATGTTTAGTCTGTATTTAGCCATCTGTTTCTCCTTCTCTAACTAAATCTAGTAATAGATATAGCAATAGTTGCTGTGAATATCAAGGGCAAAATATTTGATGATTGTTTGTGTGAAACTCGGGGCAAGGTATTGCCCGTTGTCAAAATAAAAAAAGGGGGGGTGCATACACACCCCGCCCCGATATTGTGTAATGTTTTCAAGCGTCTAGGGTACCTTGGCGGATACGGTGTAGACGCCGCGCTGATAGTGTTTCGAAGCTATCATCATCTAGGCCAGAAAATATTGACGTTTGGCCTATGCGATTTTCTGGCAATAGCGCGTGGCATGCCGCGCCAGCGCGTGTTATTTCGCGGCGGATTTCATAGCCGCCTTGGTCATAGCGGCCAAGGCTTGAGCCGTAACGGTGGTTGTAGTGTTGTTGCGTTAAGGTCTCAACCATATCATCTGACATATCCGCATGCTGGCGGATTTCAGTTATCATGGCGCGGATGCGTTGCGCGGTGCAACCAGTCGCGGTCATGATTTCATGAACGCTAGCACCACCGTCGCGGCGGCATAGCTGGTATGTAACGTCTAGGCGGCTACCAGAACGGTGTAAACGCGCTGGCGATTGCACCACGGTTGAACCAACGTCGGCCGTGCCATAGTCGATACGGTAGCGGTCAGAATGGCGAAACATGGCGTCAATAAGGTTGACCCATGCGGCAAGCTTTCTGACCTCATTAGTCGCGCTACCTTGGCGGAATTCAATCGTGCCGCCGTCTAGGTTGCGCAGGTTTATAGCTTGGTATTTGGTGCCGTCTGAATGCACCACGCTAACAATTGTTTCAGCGGTGGCATTTTCAAAGCGGTCATTATTCGCCAGACGCCCCATGCCACGCGCCCATGTGCAATTGGCACGGCTTGGCGGCAAATGTGCGTCAATCACGTCTTGGTGTATCGCATAGCGGCGAATAACGTCTTTGAGCAATGCCAGCGGCATATCGTCAACCTCATTTGGTGACGAATAAAACGTGGCATTGTTGCGGTGGCGGCTGGCGCGAAGAGCGGCTTTGCTGGCTTCCCAATAATCGCCAGCGCTTTGCCCCTCAACCGCTTGGCGGCCAACATGTACATGACCGCCGCAACCAGAGCGGCTAACATTGGCGCCAAGACCGTCTAGGGTATCCAACGCCAGCTTGATATCATGCCAAGCGGGGTTGTCTTCATTCAGCGGTAATAGGAAAGCCGGAAAAACAACCTCTGCCATGCCACCGTGCTCATGCTCAACCTTTACCCAATCGACGCCAACGGCGTCTAATGCGTCTTGAATAGCTGAAACACTGCAAGGGTAAACGGCTTCATGTTCAAAGCTACCAGTCAATTTTCTATCTTCAGTTATGTAAAGCATTGTTTTTACTCACTTTTTTATAGTTTTAAGAACGTAGGTTGCCCCTACCCCCTTTAAATACCGCAATCATTGCCCAAACACAAGAAAATAATATCGTTTGTTTTCAGTAACTTATGGGCGTTTTTGATTTTTTTTTCGAACAATTGTTCGGGTTTAATTATCGAACGCAGGCGGGCGTGTGTGTATATGGGGAATTGTTCGGTACAATATATAGGGTATATGCGATAAAGCCCGATCCCGATCTTCCCCGATCCCGACCAAAAAAAAGCACGAGCGAACCCGTGCTTTTCCCGAACATTTTTTTAACAGAGTCTAAATTGCCTGCTCTCTCTTATATACAAAATCGTTTACGATCTCTTCGCCTACGATGTAAGCGTACATATTCACGAGCTTTTCAGGACATGATAAATCTGTGCCAACTTCTCCAAAGTGAAACTCTTCATAGTCCTTGATCGTTTCGATGATTTGAAACACCTTTGAACCCATCCAATCAATCGCCTTCTGTGTGCCAATGATGTAGTAATCTGTGTTGAAAACATGGTGATGCAGATCATCAATGTTTTCACCAATCCACTCCACTTCTTGGTCTTCGACCCAATCTTCGAAGTGTTCTTTGATCTCGTCATATTTGTAATGTTGCATTGTTTTTGCCTCCTATTAATAACAATGTAAGCAATGATTGCGACAATGTAAAGAAAAAAAACGCAGCGAATCAAACTTTTTTTCGGCAGCTCGTCCGGGCCGAAAAGCGAACAATTGTTCGGAAAGAGGCCCGGCAGCACGCAGCACAAAAAAACCCGGGGACGAATCCCCGGGCCTCCAGCTCCCGAACAATTTATGATGTTAGGTCCCGATACACTTCCCGCAGAAAGTGAGTGTCCGACTCAAAACTATACCGATACTCCGAGTCATATCTGTGAGTCTCTGTTGTCCCGTTCCTGAAGAACTTCACTACTGTGTCCAGTGTGCCGTCATCTCCGATCCAGATATCTGGTGATACACTGCTAAAAAATACTGGGTTACTCATCGCTTTTCCTCCACTGTAAATCTAATTACTTCTTTGTCCTTCAAGATACATTCAATAAAAGTATCTAAATCTCTCTTACTCCTGCGAACACTGCGCCAAACGTCACCATTCTTCATATAGCAATCAATTACAAAAGACATAATCATCGCTTTTTCCTCCTATTGAAACAGTAAATTGTAGTCATGCGAGTAAATGAAGTCTTCAAAACTCTCATCTACCGAAAGCTGCCAATTCTCCCAACTGTTCCGAAAGATTGTGGCTGCATCACCATCCAGATAAAACGACCATCCAGATTCATATTGTTTTACAGTAATGCCGTGTACGCCATCATCCTGCATTGAATATCCACCAATAACCATTGTTTTACCCTCCTGTTTGTTAAGACACTTATATATATACAGGCAATCATTGCATTAGTCAACAACAAAAAGAGATTTTTTTACAGGCATACATCAACTGCTGCTGGATTCAAAAAGCGAACAATTGTTCGTGTTCAGGCCCGGGACAAAAAAATCCCCAGCAAAGCGCTGGGGCAGTTGAGAGTAAATTGTTTGTGTTATCTACGGGCGAGAGCGATGCCTAGCCCGATGGTCAAAGCGAAGATTGTCAGGATGCCCGCGTGAATGTAGAAAGCGATGGTGTCAATCGGCTCCACCCCGCTCATCATAAAAACCCCGATAAACCCGATCCCGATAAAAGCGTTCCCTAATTTACGCATTGCTTGCCTCTCTTTCAAAAATTTTTCTTCCCTGATCAATTACAGCGAGAGTAGTTCTGATTGTTGGAAATCTATAGAACTCTCTAAACTTATCCACTGTCAAAAAGTCATTTACATAATCAAGATATAAATCTCTCTTTTGTTTTGCTGACAAGTCTTTTGCAAACTTACCATGCGCGTCCTTAACGTAGTACATCTCTACCTCCTGTGTTAAGCATGTATATATACAAGCAACCATTGCCCAGGATGTCAACAAGAAAAAAATATTTTTTTTGTGACCAAAACGTCAATCTACAGAAACGTGATGTTATAGTTAACTAACTTCAAAAGAACAAAAGGTGAAACGATGCGTTACAAACTCACCGCTGTGAATCTCTACGGCAAAACGGAAATGGCGATGGGGCAGCTTTGGCTGCCTCTCCTCCCCGGCTGCAATCGAACAATTGTTCGGTTTTTTAACGGAAGCGCTGAGAGTCTGTAGTAAAAAATCCCCGGCACGGGATAGCTGCGCCGGGGAAGTTAAGGGAGGAATCTATATATTGCGGCACAGCAGGCCCCGATGTCAATAGATAGCCCCGATCCCGAACAATTGTTAGGGTTGCGGCTCGGCCCGAGGAAAAGCTGCTGCCCCGATCCCGAGCAGCACGCTGCATATTCCCGAACAATTTAGGCTGCGAGTCCCCGATTAGGGCCATATGCAGGCCCCGATGAACCCGAACAACTCCCGATTAGGCCCATAAAAGACCCCGATCAACGCCCGATCCCCCCGCACGGGGCGAAACCGAACAATTAACCAACTTTCAGTTATCTTCAGCTATATCTTGTGGTTGATGCTCAATAATATCTATATCTGGTGTTACGTTCACCATGCGTGACTCCGCTAACCTCTTGAACTCATCCAGTTTTTTAGCAATATCTTCCTTTGAAGACGCTGTAATATCCTCCTTCACAACGTGCTGCTTGTTGATAAGTAGCCCCGATGCCTTCAAACGCAGCTCTTCAGCACGGATTGCTTCGCTGAATCTGCCCTGTTCCCAAGCCTCATCCCGAAGCTTTTTAAGATCCCGAACAGATTTGTCTACGCTGACCCCGAACTTAGCCTGTGCCTCCAGCCGCATCTCTTGCAGACGCTCAGCCACCACTGGGTTACGCAATAACCGCACTGCTGACACCGAAGCGTTCTTGTATCCAGCTTGCCGCGCTGCTTCAGTCTGCGTCATGTCTTTATGCAGGTAATTATTTAAAAAATCCTGTTGTTGCGGTTTTAGCCTACGATGACCAGCTTCACGCTGCTCCTTTGGCAAATCTTCACCGACTTTCGGCATGGTCTAGTCCTCTTCAAATGTTGCTACGATGTGAAACACGTTATTATGTTCCTCATCTGGGTAATACAAAACCCCTCGTTTAGTTTCCTTGATACCTGTCTCGTTCCACATATCAATGACCTTCCGCCCTGCGCGTTGCTCACGCAAGGCATCTTCATAATTACGCATTGTTCTGCCCTCGTTATCTTTCATGTCCATGTACGAATGAACTAACGCACATGGGAAACATATTACACGCCCACCCATTTCCATCAGGTTCTGGGTAAAATACTCCTCCCCACAAAACGAACATTTTCCTCTATGATCGCTTTTGCTCATGACGCTACAGCTTTCGGTATAGGGGATAGGTTTCCTATACCTATCCCTATATATATATAGGAAACCATAGGTAAGTAGGTAAGTTTGATTGTTTTCAATGCTTTACACACTACTTTTAACTTGCTTACAGAAGAAATCAGAGCAGGTAAGTAAACCGATTTCATTAATGTTTTCAATGTTTTACAACTTGCCTATGATTTACTTACCTATAGGCAAGTAGGTAACTTGCAAGTAAATATTAACCAAAAACTGGTTAACATCACCGTTTAAACATAGCCTTTTTCAGCCGCTCTTTATGTATTTGCTGACCTATTGACGCCACATCACTACGAACATTTTTTGTCTTAACCCTGCCTAATCTGTCTAACTCTTGTTTAACTTCAGGCACTCGTAGCGCCTCTGCTATTTGTTCTCTTGTTGGCACTTGCATTCGTCCCTCCTTGCTTCAACCCGAACAATTTTACTGGTACCGGGGCGCTGGTGTAAATCAACCACCCAATGGCAACTCATATCGGCTGTGTAAAGCCTCGTGTAATAATCACCATTAGGCAATATCATCAGCTTTTGATCTGATACCACATAGTTGTAACGCTCACTGCACTGACATCCGAGCGCCATTTCGGTCAAGTTATCGACCTTTTCCTTAATCCTATCCAGAGCGACTTCCTCATCCATGAGCATACGCAGCTCTTTCAAAGCCCAATACATTCTGTTTGCTTCAGTCATATCAACCTCCTGCAAATTGATGATCACCCCAGTCTTTACGATCCTCCTCTTCGTAAAAGCCTTGCTTATATTCAGCAACTTGTTCGGGTGTCATGTCAACCTCTTCCACTTTTTCCCAACGGTTAGGAGTAAGCCGCCAGTAATGCGGCTTAAACCTTCTACCGTAGTAACGATCAGCGGAACCCCTGTCACGCGGATCTTTGTGCATCGTCCTCCTCCTTTTCATCGCGCAAGATAACGGCCATTTCTTCTAACGGCGTCATATCCAGCCCTACGTTCTCAGCGCACCCACGGAAACGCTGTAACCATGCGGCCAATGCAACACCTGCCTGACGCCGCAACTCAGCTTGTGCAACTTCGTTGTCGGGATCAAACGGCTCATAACCGCCACCATCTTTACGCCGCGCTACTGGTGAGATATACGCCGGATATTCTGTCACCTTAATTGACACAACATCACTCTCAACAGTCTCAGTCTTCGCAACAATACGCAGACCACTTGCAAGCCGCCGTGCCATATCAATGCGATACTGACGCGCCGCCTCGTAGTCATCCATCCCATAAAACGCTTCATACGCCTCATGTTCTGGCTGACCTGCAAGCCAATCTACAAATTCTGACGGAACGAACATGTTCGCGCCAGTATTCTGCAAATAATCATCAATGATTTTTTGCTTAGTCTTCTTACTAAAGTTTGCCATTTTTCTGCTCCTTCTTATGACAAAACGAACAATTTAACGGTTTTCCAAGACTGTCCATGCCTAAACGGATCTCACCCCGCCCTACTGCACCTAGACCGCCTTAACATGACCCATCGGGACACACTCCGCCGGAACACAACTTGACCGCCTAGACCGACCATGACAGAACCAAACTCACCTGATCATTCCCCACCATGACCGCCTCGCCGCGCCTAGCCCTTCCGTGCCGGATCGAACCCCGCCTTGCCTAGACAGAACCGCCCAGCCGAAACTTAACCGAACGTACCCCGCCTTGCCAGAACCGCCATACCAAGACAATCCATGTCTAAAGTAACCTTTACACACCATTACCGCCTTGCCCTGACTTACCTCGACTCGCCCCTCGCCGCCCCGCCTAAACTTAGCCGACCGCACCAGACCGTGCCTCAACCGCCAAGACTTGCCGCGACTAACCGGATCTCATCAAATCATACCGAACCCCGACCGCCTCGACATACCAGTCCTAAACATACATAACCGCGACCATTGACAGGGGGCGACATAGCCGCCCCCAATCTTTTATTTACGCCGCACGGCGTAAGCGTTCTTCTTGAATGAACTGCATCAACTCAGCAGTTTGCTCATCTGCACACTCAGGATTTTCCATAGCCAACTCCTGTACGGCGCGGCCTTCCTGCGTAATGTCATCCCAGATTTTCTGATACTCGCCCATGTCTTCTGAACCAGCTACAGAAAATGTACCATACGAACCGCGACCTTTTTCCTGACGGAAATCACCAATGCCGACAATCGTACCAGCGTTTTGTAACAGTGATACAATCGACATTGTGCTTAGTGTCGGAGTGACAAACTTGATGTCAACTTCGGCACACCAGTTTGGCAAATATGCACGAGTACGAACATCTGGTGTTTTGTTCATATCGGCAGATCGCACAATATCCATCTTCAGATATGGTTTACCCCAAATCTGGATCTGGCTTTCTGGCAAGAAGATTAGACGCTGTACACTCGTCTTTGTAATGCCACCAGTCTCAAGCGCGGCAGTAGCCATTGCACCTTTAACACCAGCGGCTGGGAAACAAAGATATGTGTCACCATCAGACTTCTTGTAAACACTATCGCGGAACTCTTGCTCTGGATTGTGCTTGATTTCTTTCTTCTGTGCGGCAGTCTTTCTGCCAGCACCCACTAACAGATCGCGCCAAGCTTTGGCACCCATGCTGTTAAAGTACATTGGTGTTTGACCAATCATACGCAGTTTAACACGCCCTTGTTTTAAGGCATGGATTTCCATCGTAGTGGATGTATTTGTAGCTTTTGTAGGCATCGTTTTGCTCCTTCTTACCTCGTTACGCCACATTCGGAAACTTGCGTTCCCAAATCTCTTTTTGACGGTTTGTCCAACCGTAACTATTCATTGCGTTACGCATCACACGCTCCGCTGTTTCAGTCCACACTAGGGCTTTTTGCCTCGCCCAGATCCACGCATATAACTCTTTTGTTAGCGTAGAGATGCTAGGCGCTTGACGATCACCCAAAATGTGACCCAATTCATGCAAGGCACTGACATAGTACCCTGTATTTTTTGTTGGCCTAATGCAGATTAACTTACGCATAGGCTGGGCGTAGTATCGTGGTGACGGATCGTCCAACGACTGATATGTCACCGTGATACCGTTTTCTGCACATAACTGCTGTACATGCAGAGCCATATCAATTCGTTTTACTGGATCAGAAGCACGACTCATAATTAACGCCCTCAAATAGTTTACTGTTCAGTCTTTTGAACTTTTGACGCAGAACCGTGGCATCACGGCCTTCCCAATCCGCGTCTTGGATCTCAGTCTGCAACCGCAACATCTCAGCGGTTACAGACACTAAACGCTCATCGCTTTGAACGTCTGGATATGCAGGATCAACTAACATTATCCGCGCTCCTCTACATCAAAGTTGAATAGAGAATTTACAGAGTTAGCCCTGTCAATCAGCTTGTGCATATCACCGACCCACACATACTCAGAACCTTCAAACTGCATTGTTTCACCAACGCTAGACGCGATTTCCTTCAAGTCTTTTACAGCTTGGATCATGTCTGGTGATAAGTGACCAATCATTTTATCACGCGCTTTTGAAGCCTTTTCGCGCTCTTTTCTGTGATGCTCGATTAACTCTTCGTGCGTCATTTCTTTTGTATCTTTAGACATTTTTACCTCGTTTGTTGTTAAGCATTTATTCTGATATAGCAACTATTGCTAAGTTAGTCAACACCTGTTTTAGAAAAAATATGTGTTTCTTTTTTTTCTACTGTCCCATGCCTGTCCCAATCAGTCATAACGCTCTCTCCAAAAGCATCATCTGGCAGATCTTTATTAGCCTCTTCCCATGCTTTTTTATTACGCTCTCTATCCCTTCTATCGTTATATTCCAGACTTACCCTGACTCGATTATCAATGTGAACAAACTTGCTAGACATTTATTCCTCGTATAAAATGAAACATATACAATATAAAAAAGATAGTAGAGTATAGTCTGCTTGTAAATAGAAAAATAGGGCAATAATGAAAAGAAAAGATATCCTCGACACGGCCAAGGGCTATGTCACGAAAGATCGCGCATCGCAACATGGTGACATGGAGAACAACTTCAACACCATCGCCATGTACTGGTCTGTGCATCTGAACACACCAGTAACCGCAACTGACGTAGCCGCTATGATGGCACTGTTAAAAATCGCACGGATCAAATCAAATCCTGCACATGCAGACAACTGGATAGATGGTTGTGGATATTTGGCCTGCGGCGGCGAGCTGGAAACCGAATAATTGTTCGGATTAGGCCCGTGAAAAAGGCGGGAAGTATCCCGCCTTCTTTATGCGATTTGAATGTTTTTTGTCTCGTGCAAAGCTTCGTACAACATAGATTGGTCAAGATCAAAATCTTCGTAACCAAGCCTGATGATGTCAAAGTAAAAGCCCGATGGCTGATGAATGCCTTTGCTGTTCATGCGATATGTCAGCATGCCGTTAATATCGACTCTACGATATAAACCGCTATCAACACCCTCGTAGGCATCAAGAGCATTTAAGCACTGATCAGTAACATCCCAAATGCCAACAGGTAACAATGAATTGCTGTCTGTTGTGTATTCGATGTCAGCAACTCCGCGAAACACCAAACGCCAGTTTGGGAAGTAAGCCGCACCCAACGGCTTTGCCTGCGGACAGCGTTGGCTCATCTGAGACATATTTAAGTTTGAACCATATGCGAAATAAAGCATTGTATCTCCTCGTTTGTTAGAACTAGTGCCTTATATATGCAATGATTGCGCCAGTGTCAATGTTTTTTATGATTAAAACATTGCCACGTTGTTCCGTGATCGCTGCTGTACCATGCCTGCTGCGAATCACAATCCGAACAATTTTTCGTAATATGCCGGGAACTTGCTGCGCGTTCATAATTCTTTGACTCAGCCAACTTCTGTAAAATATTTTTCTTGAACGGAGTCGCATAATCCCCGAACAAATCCCCGATGTCAGAGCTATTTGACATACTCAAACTCCGTGATGTCAGCTTCCCATACAAAAACAGGCGTTCCTTCACCAACGTAACAGCCTTCAACATTAAATGTGAAATACTCAAGAGCTTCTTCATCACTCATATCATGATTGTTCACAAGTATCTGTATGCACTTGTTCGCATCATAAGCAATAACATCATCGCGGTCACATGTACGAGCAATGCCAATTATAGCCTCATCAAAACCATCAGCTTTTAGCATTACACATTATCCCTTCCCGTTACAGCTTCGTATTCACCCCGTGACATTGGCCCACGAATATCTCCCAACCAGATCTTACCGCCCGTAGCCGTCAACTGGAATTTATCAATGCGCCGAGCTTGTTGCAATTCCCGAACATATCTTTCCAGAACTGAACTACTTAAACCTTGCAATACTTCAGGCGCATCAGCGTCCTCTACACGCCTAGAAACTGCATTGTTGCCACTCATATGGGTGAGAGCCACACCCCGATTCTCGCAATCGACAATCCACTCATACATAGCGTCAAGTTTAATCTCCCGAGCAGAGCCTGAATCCAGAGCTTCAATTTGTTCGGTTTTATCAACGAGCAGCCCAGTCATAGGATCGCGCACAAAATGCCGAACATTTCTACTGGCAGGCCCATTTGACTTCACAACCGCGCCGTCAAAACATGTGTTGCGCTGATATGGAACCCCGAGTCGTTCACATGTTTTTTGACCCCGAGCAGTATCTACCTGCCACAATGCAAACGCCGATCTCACACCATCAACAAGCGCACTCGTACCCCGAATAAGATTACGAGCCTGTTCTGGTGTTTTGATCACTGCGTCATCCTTAACCTTGGTCATATGATGGCACATCAGCACCGATGCGCCTGTCTCTGTAGCGATTTTAGCCAACAGACCAGTCAATGCAGCACCTGCCGCCGGATCAGCATTTACGTCAGCATGTACAAAAGACGCCAACGGATCAAACACGATCAACTTCAGATCACTTAGCTGCAAGATTTGTTCGTAAATTTTTTCAAACTCTTGGCTTGTGCTAAATTCACCATTTGCTTCTGACAAGATAGGAAACACACCGCCAACATTTGGCAGCGGTACAATCTTCAGATCATATGCGTAATTCATACGCTCCATCATAGGATCAAGTCTGTCGATCCTGCGGTGCATCTCAGATTCATCATCCTCTGCTGTGAAGATAACCACGTTACCGAACTCACGAACCAGCCCACCAAAAGCATTTGTCATGGGCTTGCCAGAGGCAATTTTCATGCCCATGTCCAATGTCATCATGCCCTTACCAGCATCACCTGCGGCAGAGAAGATGATCGGCACACCCAACGGAAACGTGCCATCAATCAAAAACTTTTGAATTGGTGCATCACCCTCAAACCTTGCGGCAGAGAATGTATCATCAAGCAGGTTGATAGCGACCTTAGTAGCTTTCGCCTTGGTGCTTACGAACTCCTCAATGTCAAACCCTTCAGAGATTGCATCAGAAGCATCCCAACCGTCAGGCTTGCCCATTGGTGGCGTCAACATGGTTGTAGATCTCACGCCTGCGGCTAACGCTAAATCCTGAATCAGATCAGCCAGCTTTTTGCCTGCTGTGTCATTGTCAGGCCATAAGATCAACTCTTTACCTTGCAGTGGAGAGAAATCATATTGTGTAGCTGTTCGCTTTGTCAGCGCACCTGCACCACCAATTGTACATGTAGCACTATAGCCTGCTGCGTTCAGCGCATCAGCGCACTTCTCACCCTCAACCCAAATCACACGGCGCGATGCCAGCACATTTGGGATATTGTACAGAGGCCGCACATCAGGAAACTTGGAGTATGGTGAGCCTTCAATGAATGGCCTGAACTCTTTTTTTGGCTTGCCGTTTGTATTTAACAATGGATTGCCAGCCGCATCCTTTACATTGTAGCGGCGCACTGATACCAGAACTTCACCGTCTGCATTGGTGTATACATATTCGGCATCATATGGCGAGTTAGCGTTAAACTGTTGTTTAAATGGATTTACGACTGGCCCGTTATCGTGGACAACTTGCGGCGCTGTATGATCCAGATATGTATCAAACATATCTTTGATCTCGCCGAGCTTCATGCCACGCGCTTCCATCAGGATCTTTACAATACCCCCAATCCCGACACCGCCATTGAAATCCTGCCCCTTCATAAAATGTGGGGAATGCGGATCAATGTTTATTTTTAACGATTGCCCGGGATCACCTAATAACGACCCAAGATAGAAAGTATTGCCATGAACCCGACCAGCAGGAAACGTATCGCGTAAGATACGAATTTGTTCGCTTTTCGGAACTCGGCGAGAAATCTCATCTACTAAATTATTTGCAGAAATACTAGATGTAGTATTGCCAAACCTAACCACACTCATTATATTGTACCTCGTTAAGCATTGTTTTACCTCGTGGGAGGCAGGTCATTTCCGAACACCTGTCTCCCATTTTTTTATTCAGACCAGCAAGTATCCCGAAAGTCGCAGAACTTGCAACCATAATAATCGTTATTCTGCGCCACACGCGGCAACATCTCATTTGCACGGGTAGCCTTAATAATATTTACAGCCTTATCGCTAGTAGACTGTGCAAGCTCCGCATTGAACGGAATAAGCTCAATATATATTTCGCTTGTGTTCTTGTTCAGAACTGTAAAGCAACACGGATGCTCTGATAGATCCATGTATGCTTGGTACAAAGCAACCTGCGCTGCGTACACAGGATTAGCGATAGCCACGCCCTTACGAACAAATTCATTGAACTTCTTATCAGATGCAGACTTACACTCCCACAGCATAGGGTATCCAATCGGCAACGGCCCCCCAACTATAACGCCGTCAATATGCCCACGAACTTCGCCGTCAGCCGTGTCAAAACCAAATTGTTCGCCTTTCAGCTCGGTACGCAAATCAAACCCCGCGTCACGAAACATGATGATCATCAGATCTTCGATGCTATGACCAAGAGCAAATGTTCGTAATGTCTTTGCCGGGAACCCACGGCCTTCATCAACTTCCTGCGCCATATATCTATATTGAAGTTTACGAGCGCATGGATCGCCAAGAGAAGATGCCCCAAGATACCTGCGGCGCGGAGCCTTGAACTCTTTGTCTTTTATGCCCCGATCAAGTTCTTTAATTATATTTTCTGCGTCTTCAGAATGGGATGTCCTTTTCGCTTTCAATGCAGAATCTGCCGCCTCCATATCGGAGGTAAACTTCTGTAAGGTATTCATTAGAGTAGACATCTTCTAGCCCTTCTATTGCTTGAATTACCACAGCGATTGCTACGATTTCATCTTCAGATAGATCGCAAAGCCGCTTGTCCCAACCAATATTGGTGAACAGCTTTCCAATAGTTTTTAGTGGAGAGTGATGGTGCCTTCGGCGGTTGCTATCCCCCATGTTTCTTCGTCCCCTTCCATACGGCTAAAGCCTATGATGTACATAATGCTATCGCCAAAATATATTTCTGCTTCCCCGTCCACGAGCATATTGTCATAACGCTCTATATAATCAGTAATGGCATCCATAACGCAGTCATGAACTTCTTGTCCATCATTTGGATCTTGCACTTGCACAAAACAAGATATGTCAACTTCGGTATCATCAATCAGATTCAGCTTTACTTGCAAGTTGCCTCGGTTCATCGGTCATATCTTTCTGAATTACGTTATTGACTAAATTATCAATGAACTGTCTGTTCCACACATAATTCAGCATACACGCAGCTTTGTATTTAGTCCATGAGAAGTCAAATGCCCCTACATGCACTCCATGTCTATTCAACTGAGCGCGTTGCTTTTCACTCGCCCGATCATTAAGCCAGCGCTTAGTTTTTTGAGCGCTTGTGCCATCTTCGTTTGTCCGTAAAAAATCATCTGCCGCCGCCATAACTTGGCGCGTTGTGCCAACACTAACCAATCTGACGCGACCATTGTTTCGTTTTACGA
>Ga0181394_1000481_pt1 | contig 17618 bp, 39 predicted proteins | sample 17SPOviralmetaG_FD_130123 | JGI IMG/M metagenome (GOLD analysis project Ga0181394, IMG submission 130123) | Marine viral communities from the oligotrophic San Pedro Time Series (SPOT) site, San Pedro Channel, CA, USA - 17 SPOT_SRF_2010-11-23 | ecosystem: Environmental > Aquatic > Marine > Strait...
TCAAAAACTCTTTTTCTTTGTTCTGCCATAGCTGGTATTGAATCTATATCGTATCTTAATTCTAAACCCTCACCGAACATTGGTGTAAGCCATTCATTAAGATCACCTTGAAATCTATCTAGTAAAGGAATAATTGTTTCGTTGTATAATGCAAGTTTAGCTTCAGCAAAGTTTGAATAAGTTTGTGAATCAGGAATACCAATCAGCTGACTAGGTACACCATAAACTAAAGCTATGTCTTTAGCTGACATATTTTTAAGTGATATAAAATCCATATCCTTTGGACTTAAACCCATTTCTTTCCAATCAAAATCTCCCTCTAACAGCATTGGCTTTCCTGCGTTGCCTGTGCCACTAAATCTTTGGTTGATGTCATTTACTAATTGATCTCTTTGAACATCTGATAATTGTACGTGTCCACCTGTTTCATCTTTAGGTTTAAATATTACAGCACCACTAGGTCTAGCACCATTTTGTAAAAGATTTACATTGTGTTTGTTTGCTAAATTGTGTTGGTCTATATCTACACTACAAGCAGATATTGGCGACATACCATAATAATCGTCTAAAGGATTAAATAGTTTAATGTGTTTGACTTTAGAATTACCTGTGGCTTGATCTACTTCATAACTTTCTACTATGTTGCCATTTAAAACATAATCATAAGATTGTGGCATAGCCCTGTTGCCTGTTCTAATTCTAATTCTATCAGGTCTTAAATTGTATAATTCTGTAGGTGGGGTTCTATCTCCTGCAACAGACAACATATAGTTGTTCCCTGAAATAAGTAAATATGAAAAAGCAGATTGAAAAAACTCTACTTGTGATAATGTTGGGCTAGGATTGTAAAGTAAATCAAGTAAAGGGTGATCATCTAGTTCTTGGTCACCTCTAAATAAATTGATTTTAACTCTACTTGCATTGTTTGATATTTCATTGACACATCTATTAACAATAGCATTAGATTGGTAGCCATCTGTAGCTAAATCTTCATAAGCAATTTTATTAGTCGTATCATAACCTAGAGAGTTATAATAAACGATAGGTGCTTCTTTTTTCTCTATTGCTTTTTTTGTTGTAAATAAATTTTTTAAATTGTCGTATATTGTTGCCATTAAGTAATTCTCCAATTAACTTTTCCTGTTCTCATTGATAGTTCTGTTAAACCCCAAACCAAAGCATCTAATCTGTCAGGACTGCCTGTAAATGTTGCTGGGTTATAATTTGTCATTTGATCCTCTAAAAATTGAAAGGGTTGTAAGTGTTTTACCCTGTCTTGTTCGTATAAAGCAGATATTGGTTCTGCTCTTAAATACTTTCCTTTAGTTGCTCTTACACTACCATAAGAAACATTACCATCTATATTCCTTATCACACGTTCAACTAAATCACCACCATTATTTACTTCAGCTATAATTTTGTCTGCTTCGTATTTATAATAAGTGTCCACTGCTTTTCTTGCCCAAGCATCAGGTGTATATTTACCTGAAACATCATCAATAATATAAAATTTGTTATCTTCACCTCTAGCACAAACCACTATGCCTGTTTCATTTGATGATTTCTTTTGCGTTACAGCTGGGTCAATAGCTATGACTGTTCTCGTAAAAATTGGTAGTTTATCTGTATTATTTAAGAGTGCTTTTGAAATCATATTTCTGTTCCATAAAGCACCCTCCACATCTTCTAAAATTTCAGCATAAAGTTCTTGTCTGCCCAGTCTAGTTCCTTTGTACTTTTCTTCTAGTTTTTTGACTGCTGAGTCTGCAAGATTTTCTTTATTCTCGAATGTGCTTCCTCTCGTAACGAGGGAATCTTTGTTATTTACTAATTCTTTTATTAATGGTGTTGGCTTTGGGGTTGTTGTTATTATTACTTGTGGCTTAACACCTAATCTTAAACCAAATAATAATTGATCCCATGCCTCTTCATTTTTCCAACTACCTAGCTCATCACACCAAGCCCTGTGAAATTGTGGTCCTCGCAATCTATCAGGTTGTTCAGATGAAAAGGTTTTATAAATAGTTCCGTTCTTTAAAGTTAATTCACCAATACTTCTATTCCAGTTCTCAATTAAGTCAGGTTCTATACAACCTAACAAACCTGATACACCCTCTATACAAGTATCACGACCATCACCAAATGTTGGTGTTACTATTGCTATCCTAGAGTTAGGTCTAGTAAGTCCATAAAATGCTATATCTTGTGCACCTGTTCTAGTCTTACCCCAACCACGACCAGCTAATATTAACCAAACATTCCAATCACCTTTAGGTGTTATCTGTTTTTGTCTTGCTGTCTTGCACCATGATAGGTGTTTCAGTAATATTTTTTGATTTAACGAAGTTAATTTCGTCAAATATTTTTCTGATTTCAATAAGCTGTTGTTCTTCTCCAAACAACTTATCTCCGTCTTTTCCTGTAAGTTCATGATAATTCTTTTCTTTCCAACCTGCCTGAGTCTTTAACCAAAATATCTGTGCAACTACATTACCATCTTTGGCTTTTTTAAACAATGCCTGTGATATAACTGCATTAGCTCTAGCTTTACTTGTATCTAATTCTTTTCTAAAATTCTTTCTTAATGTAGGTTCACTTATCTTTACTATCTGTGCTATCAATGTTTGAGTAACACCTGCTATTGTTAATGCTTCTACTAACTTAGAGTCTTCATCTTTCTTTATATAAGATGGTCTTCCAACATTATTGTTTTCGTCTGTCATACTCTTTTTTATAAGCGAAATTAATTAATAAACAAATAAAATAATGGTTTTTAATACAAAATAGTACAAAATAAGGTTATTTTTAACGAAATTTATTATATATACCATAATATAGCTAAAAAGTGGCTATTTATATAGGTTATTTAAGCTAATAAAAACTAATAAAAACTATTATTTAGCTTTACTTTGTAAGTATAATCTCTATAATTTTAATTATGTATAACAAAAAAAAGGAGATAAAAATGAAAGAAGCAGTTAAAGTAAAAACATTAGATCAACAATTTTCTGAAAAAACAGGAATTGATGTTTCTAATATAGAAAGAGGTGTTGATTTAGACCCTGTAGTTGGTATGGGTGTAACTAGAAGTATTAATGGTGATAGTTACCCATATACAATTATAGAAATCTTAAAACACCCTAAGGGTCACACAATCCTTAAAATAGAATGTGATAGTGATTTATACAATCACGATTCATACACTACTTTTAAAAGTGGTAGAGTAGAAAAAAATGATAAATCTGTTCATTATCTAGTTCAAGAAGAAAAACTAGATCAGTATAAAAAACATTATAATGTTTGGAAAGATATAAAATGGAATCAACTTACAAAAAGATGGAATAAAGGTGATTCTTATTGGTATCATTCTATCGGTGAAAGACATTATCGTCTTGATCCTAGTTTTTAAATTCCTCAAAGCCCACTATTCAGAAGTGGTGGGCTACAACTTTCTCATTGTGTTTATCTCTCTATCATAAGTGTACGCATAAATCAATAAAATTTTTGTTTATAATATCCAAAATGACGAGATAAATCGTCTAGCACTTCTCTTAACCTTGCTCCCATATATCTTTGTGCAATATTTAAAATTAATCTTGTTTGTTTTAAAGAATAATCCTCTCCACAAATGTAACAAGCTATATTATAACCAGTATCACCTAACTTTTTATGTATCTCAACAAGTTCTGATATATTACTCAAAGCACCATAAGATACTTTGTCTTTACTACCACCACCCATTAATGCACTAAAGTCCCTGCCTTTCATTCCACCTATGGCACTACTCTCAAAAATCTGTCTGAATCTTATTCCTGCCTTATGTTGATAATCTTTTATATGGTGTTTATAATACATATAATCTAACCCACATTCCCTTACATTGACCATTACTAAACTTGTATATTTCTTTCCTTGCGTAGTTAGTTCGCTTATCTCTTTAGGTACAATTTTAATTTTTTTAGGTTGATATTTCATACGAATTTATGATAATAAACAACTATGGATATAAAATCAATAGAAACTAATAAAATCCTACCTTACATAAATAATCCTAGAAAAAATCTTAATATAGATAAAGTTGCTTCTTCTATTAAAGAGTTTGGTTTTCAACAACCTATTGTGGTGGATAAAGATTATATAATTATAGTTGGACACACTAGATTTGAAGCAGCAAAAAAATTAGGTTTTAAAGAAGTTCCAGTTCAGATAGCTGATTTAGATGAGAATAAAGCTAAAGCATATAGAATAGCTGATAATAGATTAAATCAAGATGCTGATTGGGATAATGAATTACTTGGTGTTGAATTAAACAACTTATTATCTAAAGATTTTAATTTAGAACCAATAGGTTTTAATGAAGATGAGTTAAATAATATTTTACTAAAAGATAATGACGGATTAACAGATGAAGATGAAGCACCTGAAGTAGCTGGGGAATTAGAAGAACCTATATCTAAAATAGGAAATATTTGGAAACTTGGCAATCATAGAGTTATGTGTGGTGATTCTACTGATTATGAATGTGTAAATAAATTAATGAATAATCAAATTGCTAATATGGTTAATACAGATCCACCTTATGGTCTTAATTATCAATCAAATATGAGAACTAAATCTGAAAAATTTGAAGTAATTAAGAATGATGATAAAATTTTAGAGATAACCCCAATAATAGATAGTTTTTCAAAAGGTTGGGTGTTTATTTGGACTACTTGGAAAGTTATTGATAAATGGATTGATAATACAAAATCATTTGGTTTTCCTACAAATATGATTGTGTGGCATAAAGGTGGTGGTGGAATTGGAGATTTAAAAAAAACATTCTCAACTGATTATGAAATAGCTTTGGTGTTTCATAGAGGTGCTGAATTATGTGGTAAAAGAATAGGAAGTGTTTGGAAATTACAAAAAGATAAAGCAATTAACTATAAACACCCAACACAAAAACCAGTAGAATTATCTGTTGAAGCTATTGATAAAACCACAAATCCAAAAGATATAATTTTAGATTTATTTTTAGGTTCAGGGAGTACCCTAATAGCTTGTGAGAAAATAAATAGATCATGTTATGGTATGGAATTAGACCCAAAATATTGTGATGTTATAGTTAAAAGATGGGAGCAGTTTACTGGATTAAAGGCAGAACTAGATAAACAGACTTAATCTTTTTTTAATTCATATATATAAATATGTTTACCTAAAGTATTTTTGTAATATGCCTCTCCTGTGTTTAGGGCATCTTTAATTTTTAGACAATAAGGTTTTAACTTGCCTTTATATTTTGTTCTTATGGTTTTATCGTGATATAGTTTATTGTTATATACTATTACTTTACCTTTATTAGTCATGCCAATATGTTTAAAATTACTAGCTTTGTAAATTGTTCCACTATGATTGTAAGTTTCATCAGCATAGCTAATTACTTTTTTAATTTTTGAATTTTTCTTTAACCAACGCAAAGTATAACCAATAAAGTAACTTTCGGTATTTTTTGGAGTGTCATCAATACAGCACAATCTACGCAACTCTATTAATTCATTTCTACTATTAACATATTTTTTCCAAACATTAGCCATAGCAATTCTTCCATAAATCATAGCACCAATTATTTGATCTTTGTCTATAAGTTTAAAGCTATAATCAGAAATAACTCCATTAATATTTTTGGAGTAATGCCAAGTTTCAATAAATGTTGTAATTTCTTTTCTATGACAGCATTTTACTAAATATTTTTTTACACTCACTTTAATCAGGTACAATCATGTTGTTTTCATCTAATCGATTAATCTTATATTTTTTACCATTTTTAATAAATTTTTCGTAATTATTTACTCTGCCTGTGTGTTCGTAACCTAATGCGACCAACCTCTTTATAATACTTTTTATATCTGTTTTGTTATTTTCATCATCTTCAAATCTTCTTTGGTTAATCCATGTAGAAACATGGGCTAGAAACTCCTTATCCTTTACTGTAGAGGCATATCTATTAAAAGTGGTAGCAACCTCCTCAGGAATCATATCTGCACATTGTAGGGCATATTTCTTACCTGCTAAAAATTTAGATCCTTTCTTATTGCTTAACAAAGACCAAAATTGTTCAAAATTATCTCTTATATTCTTATTAGGTATAGGACTAGGTATAGGTATAGGTGCTTTAATTTTGCTTGAAGCAAAATCTGCTTTTGCTTGATTTTGTGTAGCTAAACCACCTTTTCTACCTGCTTCTGATCTTTTTTTATATTTATCTGTTAAATACTTGTGTTCTGCTGTTAATCTTTTATGTGTAAAAGTAAAATCTTCTTCCTTTTTATTTAAAATAAAAAATTCAGTTAAGACTTCCATAACTTTTAATTCACAATCTTTAGTTCTACACTGGCATATTCTCATAGCATCTATTTCTTTGAATGGTTTTGTATTTTTAGTCCAAGCAAAACATAATAATTTTATATATATTCCTACTGCTTCGTTTGTTAAGTGTACTGTTTCTGCTGCAAAGGTATCTGTAAATAACTGTAGTGCATGAAACTTATTATTTTCTTGATCCATTTTTCTCCCTTTGTTGTTATTTTAGTTATGACTTATAATGTTTTGTTATGATTTCATCAAGTTGTTTTTTTAAATCATTAATTTCTCCTTTCAATATGTAATGTGGTGTTTTTAAGATATTGCTAAACATTTGCCATATTTTCTGTGATCTACTCAATGTTCCAGTTTTAGTTTTTAGTTCAATATATACTATTTTACCATTTTTAAATTCTAAAATTAAATCAGGACAACCTGGTTTTAAACCCATGCTATATAGTAACATCTTATATTTAACTGATCTTATGCCTTGATTGGGAATATGGTAAAACCTTAACTTTGATAAATTTCTACTTTTTAAGTGGTTTATTAATTTAATTTGTATTTGATATTCTTTCATTTGCTAATTTTTTTATTGTTGCTTTAACTAATTTCACGTAATCAGGATCAGTTGCAAATCTATTTAATTTTTCAACTAACGCATAAACATCAATATTATCATTTTTAATCATTTTAAACCTTAATTGCCTAAATTCTTCAAAAGCACTGCCAGTATTTAAAATGCGAATATAATCTTTTACTGAATCACACTTTGTTTCAAAAACTTTCACACCAAATATACTTTTTGGATTACCAAAAGGTTTTAAATGCGGTGTATCTAAATCCCAAGTTCTGATGCCAAATAAATTATTACCTTGTGTTGCAAACCTGCTTTTTCCGTAATTACTTTCCAATACTGCTTGTGCAATCGTTATTTCACGTGGAATATTTTTGTAAATTATAGTGTCTTTTTCTAACCAAGAAATACAATCATTAAGTGTTTTAATAAACTCTTTAGAATCATTATAAACAAAGTCAGGTTTCCTAGCCATTATGGGTTTTTTATGATTCATATCCATATCTATTAAAAAAATTGCAAATATTATCGTTAAAACAAGTATCCATTTTTTAAATTGCGAAAAACTTTCTATATGTATCTGTTCTAAAATATTCATAAACCCTCTCACGTACTTTTTTATCAGGACTTTCTAAAGCAAATCCTATTGCTCGTGCAACTGGGTTTATATCATATAAAATCCAAAACATCTTCTCGTTTTTAGTGTGTTGTTCTCTATGATGTTCTATACATAATGGTACAACAAAAATATCACAAGGTTTCATTCCAACACCAGATCCAGTATATCTTATATGTGCAGATTGAACATCTAATCTTCCACAAATTACGCAAGGTTTTGAAGCAATATACATTAAATGTTTTCTACTTCGTATTGGGTTTAATGTCTGATACATCTATATTATGTTCCTCTAATAAAGTTGCTGATCTTAATTTAAAAACTGCTTCAGGTTTCCCTCCGTCATTTTTTCTATCTTCTTCAGTATCGTTTATAAGACCTAAAATTTTTAATTCAGTAGTTCTAGGTCTAATTGTAAGAATACTAACCTTTAAAATATTAGATAACTCTGAACCTATCAATCCTTTAGGGTTTTTATATAATTCAATTAATATTTGTTTTTTTAACCTGCTTAATTTTTTATTAGTTTCATTAGCACTTATTATTGAGTTTCTATGTCCTCTATGCCCTGCTTTGTGTGGGTATTTGCTTTTATCTTTATGTTCTGATACTGTGTCTATGTGTTTGTCGAAATCAAATTCATTTTGCATAAGATACCACCTTGAAGTTAATTATTATTTCTTTTTACTTTTTGTATACTATCTCCAAATCTTTCTAAATCAAAAATAGCTAAATCATTATCATCTTGATTATATCTTATATGAAAAGACCAACCATCTGATAATAAATTATTCATTTGTCTGTCATTAGTTATATTTTTAACAAAATTATTAAGTCTATGTTCTTCACAATAAACAGTAAAAACTTTCTCTTTATATGAATCTTTATTTTCAGGAAATATAAAGAAACCACATTTATTAGGTTTTAATTCAGTAAAGTTAAGAGTATAGGCACAATGAAAATCTTTACATTTTTTAGGTCTATCATTATAAATCTTACAACCTTTTCCTACATCACAGTTGTTACACCAATCAAAAGATTGTTTTTTTATAGAGGGTATTTCAGGTAATTTACAGCACATATTACAATCACCACAAGATTTAAAAGTCATCAACTTCAATCTTTATTGGTAACATAAAATTTTTAATTAAAGCTATGCAGTAATTCAAACCTTTATCTGTTATTTTTACTGTATAATTATTTTTTTTATAGATAATAAATTCAATATAATCTTTATTTTTTAATTTATACAACTCTGTTCTAACAAATAAATCTTTCTCATTATATTCTGTACTATAACCTTTGTATTTAAAATCAAAGTTTTCTTCTTCAAATAACTGATCGGTTAAATCTTTAACAGTAATCTGTTTGTATATACCTATTTTTTTATGTCCTTTAGCTAAAATTCCTAAAATACTTTGTGAGAGATTAGGTTCAATATTATTTCTTGATTTTTTAGCTATTATTTTTAAAACTTCGTTAGGTTTAAGTATATTCATTATATCCTCCCATTCTTTTTATCTTGAATAGAAAACTGATTATCAATATGGTTTTTAGTATATTGTAACCAATTAACCTTATCATCAGGAAAGTGCAAAACCCAACCTCCTACACCTCCTTTAATCTTAACTACAATCATACCCTCCTTGACTGATATTAAATAGTTTTTATAAGTTATATCGTTCATTAAAACTCCTTTACTCTTTGGATTATTTGTACCTCAGAATTACAATGTGTTTCATAATCTTTAGGCACAAACTTTAAATGGTATTTATGACCAAGTTTCCAACTATCTGACCTTAATGGTTTGTTTATTCGGTAATCATATTCCTTGTAACCAAATATATTATTCTGATTATCAGCAAATATATTCAACCAACAGATTGGTTCGATATTGTCTTTATCGAAATCACTGATCTGCGTTTTTTTTACGTATCTTAATTGCTTACCTATTGTTTTCATTTTACCTCCTGATTTGTTATAGCTAAACTTTAATCATTTTTTAATAGAAGTAAATACTTATTATTAATAAATAATATACTTATTAACTGTGATATATATGTCACACTTTCACTGCTCTTTATATATAATAATAATTAATAAAATATATTATTTTTAGCTTTACTTATTTTCAAAAATAGTCCATATTTAACCATAACTAAAAAAAAGGAGATATAATGATACTACACTCTATAATAGAAACGATACCAGTAATAATTATCTTTGGCTTTTGGGCTTGGGTAATATTAGGAGAAAACAATGAAAGGTAAATTTAGTGCAGCTGATTTTTTTACTAAACATTTGCTTAATGTTAAGAAGAAACTAACTGGTAAAACTACCTTTGGCGATTTAGAGGTTATTAGTTCTGTTAGACCTAAACCTTTAAGGCAAGTAGAATTAGCAAGTAATGTTGTTAATTTTTTAAAACAAAGAGATAACAAAAATAGGAGAAGATAATGAGTGAAACATTTAAAGTAGATAAAGAAATAGGTAAGCAAAAGTTTAAAGCTAAAAGACAATATATAGTAGAGGTTGAGTTTGAGGGTGAAGCATACGATAAAGAATCATTTGAAGAACTTATACCTAGTGAGTTAAGTGTAAAAGATTATGACGACATTGGAGATAAGTCTAATGTAATAACTTTAGAGTATGAAAGATGGTGGCATCAATCTACTGAAAAAGACTTAACAGGTAAAACTATTAATTTAGATCATACTCAAAAGATTGGCGAGTGTGTGCCTGAAGAATATGAAGATGAAGATGGAGAACAGAAATTAGATTACACTTGTGGTAATTGGACTAACAATAGTTTTGAATACTTAAAAAACGAAGATGGTACAGATATTAAAGGTAAGGAATAAATTATGAGTGATTTAGACTATGATAAAGAGTACGAAAAAAACTTTGATAAATTAAATGAATGGCTTGATAAATGTCCGTTTGAATGGAAAGAAGTAATGCACCCATCAAGTGGTATGACAACTATTAATGTAATAGTAATGAAAGATGAAAATTAACAGCAATAATAATGTATAAACCACTACCAAACTCACTTACAATAAAACCTAGTAAAATAGATGGATTAGGTTTGTTCTCAATTAAGGTTATACCCAAAAATACTTATTTTGGTTTAACACATATTGCAGTTGGTAATCATCTTATTAGAACACCATTAGGTGGATTTATTAATCATTCTCAAAAACCTAATTGTAAAAAAATTGTTTTTGAAGATGAAACTCATTTAAAAGCTATTAGAAAAATTAAAAAAGGTGAAGAACTGACTTTAAAATATACACTATATGATCCTAGAGGTAGTAATGAATAACACTTTACTTGCATTTAAAAATAAATTATGTTATACGAATTATTCAGGAGCGATCAATCCTCCTATTTTTAGTGGGTGGAATTGGGTTACAGTAATGTCCCAGCAGTTTATCAGATCGGCATTTCTTTGCTATCTCCTGACTGTGTTAGTTCCACCCATTTTTATTATTAATAACTATTTACTTTTATTAAAAAATAATTTAACTAATCACCCTAACAATAAAAAGGAGAACTATGAACACTAAAACAATAAAGAGTAAAATTAAAATGCTTCAGATTCCAGTTACTGAAAAGGAGTTTGATATTTTAAAAGCAAAGGCAGATAAGGAGAAAAGAAGTTTGCCTAACTCAATTAAGATAATACTAGAACCATTCTTGAAAGGTAAATAATGGAAACAGTTATAAGTATAATATTAATTGTATTATTAGTATTACTTGTATTAGGTCTATTTAGTCCTAGTAAAAAATCAAGAAATGAAGAAATGGATAAACTCTTACGAGTGAGAGATAACATGAATTATTGGTACACTTGTATGGAGAGTTATATGAAGCTAATAGAGAGTTATCAAAAAGATATAGATAAACTTGAAAAGACTTTAAAAAAACTAAACGGACATTTTATTATGAGTAATGACGAGATAGAGAAACACTTTCCAGCAGTTCATAATAAAGTACATTTAAAACCAAAACTTACTTTGGTTAAGATGAAAAAAGAACTAGATAAATTAACTAAAAAGGAGAAAAAAAATGAAAAACCTAAAAAATAACTTATCTGAAAGAGATACTTTAATTAATAAAAATCTTGGAGATTGGTTAAGAAAAGAAAGAAAAAAATCATACATAGAAGTTGATGGCAAGAAGAAACCTATTACTCAATCTATGGTGGCTAAAAAACTAGGTGTTACTTTCCAACAAGTACAGAAGTATGAAAAAGGCGATAACACTATACCTATATTCAGATGGTTTGCATTATGTGATTATTTTAATGTGCAACCCAATACTGTAAAAGAATTAGTTACTTCAGAAGAAGTAATTAATATAACAGAAACAAAAACAGGAGATAATAATGATAACAATGACTTTTGTCCTAAAGAATAGGTCAAAAACTTTAACGAATGCTAGTATGGAAGATTGCGTAAAAGCATTTGTTAGTGAGTACGAAGAAGCAGAAAATGAAATAGAATCCATTAGATTAGATCAAAGTGATGATCCTAATGAGTATTTTATTATATCAGGTAAAAAATCAGCTAAACAATGGTACGATTCAATAAAGAAAGGAGTAATAAAGTAATGAAAAAAATAATATTTATTATACTTACATCTATCTTATTGACTAACTGTGCTTATAAGCCATTAATAAACCCTGAAACATCTAGGGATAAATTTGATGGTAAAAATATAAGTGGTCAATTTTGGAAAGATTTACATGCTTGTAGATATGTTCATAAGCAAAATACTAATAAGTTAGTTGTTGCTTTGAGAATATCTGACGAACACGACTTCGTTAAAACTTGTATGAAAGAATATGGCTATACTGTATTGCGTTAGTTAGATTAGTATGTTATAAAGTCCTATGATTATTGATGATCGAGGAGAACTTGATTTAACTAAACAGATAGAAGTCAAAGAACAAAAAATTGAATCTCTTTTAAAAGAAATGGATATTTTAAGAGATACACACCAAATCGAAATGCTTGAAAAAGATGTAGAGATAGGCAGGTTGATGAAGAAAATAACAGAAAGAGGGTAGTATGGACGATAAAGAAAAATTAAATCAACAGCTGCAAGGTGTAATATTTACCATTAGAAAATTTATCAATAGAGTTAATGGTGATGATTATACTGTAGGTTTAACTAAAGAAATAAAAAACTTGCTTGTTTCAATAGATAAAAACGAATACAGCAAAGAAATAAATAACGAACACTTTGATAAACTTATTAAAATCAGTATGGAAGTCTGCGAGAAAATGGAAAAAGCAACCGAGTATATGAGTAATCTTAATGTTAGATATACCTCTGATACCTCTAATAATAAGTTATTAGATAAAATGTTAGATGAGTTTAAAATGGAAAAAGTTAATTTAACAGTACAATTACCAAAAGGTGCAGACATTGTACAACCTAAAGAAGAACTACCGACTGATGTCAAAGAAACTAATAAATAATAAATTAGAAAAGTTAAAAGAACAATCAGATGAAGAAGCAGACTATCAGGGTGGTGGTGCTTATAGGGCATTTTTAAAGTTATTCTATAAGAATATACAAGATAAGAAAAAAGAAGAAAATAACAAAAAATAAGTTTTACTTTTTAGTAAAATAGTTTAAAAGAGCAGTATAACAAAACAAGGAGAACAAATGAAAATAAAACAATTATTACAAATACAAAAAATAGTAGAGGGTCGTGCTATACCTTATGATGTATTAGAGGGTATAGAAGAAACTACTTATTATTCTAAATCAAAAGAAGAAAATATCAATATTGGCGATATGCACCTAACTCATTTATTAAGAGTATTTATGAATAATGATTACATCTATGAACAGTTTAATAAAATTATAAAAAAACATAATGAATCTGTTGAAGATGGTACTTATTGGAAAATTAAAAAAGAGTTAGATGATGCAAAAAAAAATAATTAAAGAAGATTTTAGACATAGCTTTAGTTCAGTAGGTAAGTTTATAAGCAATCCTAGTGCTTGGTTATGTCATTATGGTTTAGGATTAAGAAGTCCTAGCACACCAGCTATGGTAAGAGGTAATGTTTCAGAGTTTGGTGCTTACTATAAACTTAAAAGAGCAAGTCAGATTAAAAGTGATAAACTATGTTCTAAATTACTTAAATGGAAATTTGATAGAAATAAATTTGTTGATGGTAAAGGTGAATTACAAAACTCAATAGCAATAGCTGATGTATTTACTAAATTTCTACAAGACAGACAATTAACAAGAGTAGTTAGCTATCAAAAAGAAATCTCTCAAACTATTCCAGGTTTAAGTTATCCTGTAAGGGCTTTTACCGACTTTGAGTTTGATAACATTATTGTAGATGCTAAATCAACTATGCGTATGCCATCTGCACCTAAAGTAGATCATATTAGGCAACAAGCATTATATTCAAAGTTGTATAATAAACCTACTGCTCTACTTTATGCTACACCTAAAAAAACAATGTATTATCAATTAGAGCAAAACGATATTGAAGATGGATATAGTCAAATGCTATCTTATTTTAAATCATTAGAAAATTACATTAAAAGATGTAATAATAGTTTAGAGGAAGCTATCAAAACAACTCCTCTATATACAGACCCCAATCCTTTCGCTTGGGACATTAACATAAAACAGGAGGCAGAAAAAATATGGCAAAAAGTAAACAAGAGTTAAGTGGTCTTGATAAAATGTTTGAGTTATCAAAAAAATTTGAAAACAAACAAATACAATGGCTACCTAAAAGAATAAAAAAAGATGGTACTGCAGCTATGGCACTTGCGTATGTAAATGTACGACAAGTACACGACAGACTCAATACAGTTATGGGTACTGATTGGCAAACTAAACACGAAGTATTTGGTGCTAAAACTATTTGTAGTTTAGGTTTAAAACTAGATGGCGAATGGATATGGAGATCAGATGGTGCTGGTGATACTACTTATGAAGCTGATAAAGGTGCTATCTCTGATAGTTTAAAAAGAGCAGCAGTTTCATTTGGTATCGGTAGGCACTTATACGATTTACCAAGTGTTTGGATTAAATGTGAAACTTATAATGGTAAATTCAAAAGATGGACAGAAGATCCTTGGGATAAAGTAAGACAATCTAACTCGGACTTTAGCTAATGGATATACCTAAAATAGTTGTAAGCAATAAAAAATCTACAAGAGATAAAGAGGTAGAAAAAATTGCTAAAATATGTGATCTTATGGGTAAGAGAACTGCCTTGATTGACTTACAAACAGACATTTGGGAGAAAATAGAGGAAATAAATAAACAGTTATTACCTTTGATGCCCAAAAAAAAGAAAAGATATGATTCTAATGTATATTAAATGCCTATTAGTTATCTTCATTTTAAATTGCTTAAAGAAATGGCATATGAAGATACCTTTGGCAAAGATAATAAAATTAGAAAACAATATGATGAATACTTAAAGGAGGAAAATGACAGATATAACAAAATACCAAAATGTATCATTAAGAAAAGAAACACACGCAAAATGTGTGAATCTAAGTGAAAAAATATTACCTGCTGGACAACCACTATCAATCGCACATACTGTTGATATATGTGTAGATTTCGTAAATAAATATGGTTTTGAAAAAAAATCAGCAAGTTTTATTCAACAATCAATTAATAAAATAATAGGAAAGGAGTAACAAATGTTAAAAAAGCCAATAAGTCTATATGTATATAAAAATGAAAACGGAAATCCAAAAGCACCAACTCATAGTTGGAGTGGTTTTGTTTTTAGAGAAGATTTACATATAAAAGCTGGAACAAAAGTTGATCTCAAATTTTGGGGTAACTCAACTAATAAAGAGGGAAAAGCAAATCCTAATTTACAGATAACAAATCACGATCCTAAATATGCTAAAAAAGATGGCGACAAAGGTGGTGTAGCCGATAGAGATATTAATTATCCTAGTAAATCAGAAATAAATGAACAAGATTTTCTTGATGATGATATTAAAATTTAGTATGATACTCTTAATGGTTGTTAAAAAATACTTGATAAAACTCTTTGTATGTGGTAGCACTTCTTTAGTTTCCGAGTTAAAATGGGAAACTGAACAAAAAGTAGGCGACCTGATACTAGAGGTGTCTAAAAGTTTGCCACGAGGTATTAGGGCAACCATAGAGGAAATATGAACGAGAGAATAAGAAAACTCGTTGAGGCTTTGGACAAGACCCATCAAGGTTATGTTTCAAAGGTTGTTTCAGACGGAGGAATAAGTCTTGAAGCAAGTAAGTTGGGTAGAGAGTACAAAGATATTCAACGAGAAATGATTGTAGTTGATAATAAAGATAAACAAGAAAAGTATTAACTATAATTAGAAAAGATTAGAGATTATTACAAACTATTAGTTTAGTTCACGAGGATTGTTTGCTCTAATTGAAAATAACAAAAGAAAGGAGATAAGATGAGTGATGTAAGAACATTTACATTAGATACTAATAAGATGTTTAGTGAGTTAGAAACTGCTTCTGAAAAGAAGTGTCAATCATTATTTAAGTTTAGAAAGTTAGATAAAACAGAAAAGGTTCTGCTATCTAAAATTAAAGGTGCTTTGAAACTAAAACACAATGACAAAGTTAGCCAAACTGAATTAACTGATGAAGCATACAGACATAGTAAGTATGCCGATTGGTTAAGAGAATATTCTGAAGCAGAACAAGAATATAATAGAGATCGAGATAGATATAATAATCTTGTTGCTTTAAAGGATATGAGAATTACAGAAGAAAGTTCGGCTAGATATTTGATTAACAAAAAATAGCTTAAATAAGCATTACCAGTATTAGTGTATTAACTATTTACTTTTAGTTTCTATTAGTTTATAATAATAATTAATAATAACTAAACAAGGAGTAAATATGTTAAATAATATGATAGTGTTTGAAGATAAATCTTTAGACCCTGCAAAACTTGGTGGGATACAATCTCATAATGGTGCTGGTTCTGAATATTATACTTTAGACATAATAAATAAATTACTTGTTGGAAAAACAATAAGAGTTTATTGGTCGGAACAAGGTAATACATTATCTTCTGATAATGGTTGGATTACCTCTATGTGTATAAAAGGTAAATTAGAAAACAAGAGCAATAAATGTTTTAGAGTTCTTGTTAATGATGATACATATGCCTATTTTGGTTTTGCAGATATTCTTACAGTTTGTGTAAGAAAAGATAGACCAAATAGTATATCATTAAAATCTAAATCAAATAATTAAACAAATAAAAAAAAGCCCTAGTGTTTTAAGCTAGGGCTTCTTTGTAACTATTTACCAAGGGAGGTAAAAATGTATCTTAAAAATACCATATTTTATTTAAAAAGTAAATCATTAAGTATATCCCATAAATTAGGGTTTTGTTTAAATATCCTAGTGTAACCATCACCTACTGTCTGTGCTATCGGTTCTTCACCTCTTTTATTGACATCTATATTCTCATTGTAAATAATAATGTGAAATAACTCGTGCATTAAAGTATTGAATAATCTCTCGCCTTTTATATTCTGATCTATGTATAAGATGTGCTTATTAGGATCGTACATACCATAACAATCTTTTAAATCTTTGTAGATTACTTTTATTTTTCTTCTTCTATATTTAATAGAAGTAAGATCAGGATTAACTAAATTCATTTTGAGTATCTTGTTATTAGTGATTCTGATAATTTTTTAATTAACTGTAATGCTTCTGTATGACTTAACTGTTTGCTAACATCGTAACCTAGTTCATCACCTATTCTAATTAAAATATTACCACTTGACGATTTGCCTACCATTAAAAATGGTTCTTGATCTTTTAACTTTAAATCCTCTTTATCGTAACAATCTAATTCTGATTCTCTATCAGCTTCCTCGTATATTTCTTCAAGACTTTTTATTCTTTCTACCATAATCTCTCTCCAACGATTCCATAGAAATATTATTTACTTCTTGAATATGATCGTCCCAAATTTTTAATTCACATATTTGATAAGTCCAACCAGTTAAGCTGTGTCTTGCATAACCCTCAATATGATTAAAAGGTAA
>Ga0181394_1000483_pt1 | contig 17570 bp, 11 predicted proteins | sample 17SPOviralmetaG_FD_130123 | JGI IMG/M metagenome (GOLD analysis project Ga0181394, IMG submission 130123) | Marine viral communities from the oligotrophic San Pedro Time Series (SPOT) site, San Pedro Channel, CA, USA - 17 SPOT_SRF_2010-11-23 | ecosystem: Environmental > Aquatic > Marine > Strait...
GGTCCATCAGTTGAGTTTGATTTAGTTAATCCTAATATACTTACTGTTAGTGATGATGGTGATAGAGGTCCTACACTAGATACAAGACCAGCTACAGGATTAGATAGATTTGGCAATACAGTTTCGTTGAGGAACCCTAGACAGTTTCCAGCATTAAGGGAAGCACAAGATATTTCGGTAAGGTAGTAGTAAAAAGAGAATAATAGCATATTTATAATATATAGGAGTTAAATAATGGGATATTTAGATAATGCATCAGTCACAGTAGATGCAGTTTTAACAAAGCTAGGGCGTGAAAAACTAGCACAGGGTGAGTTTAGTGTTACTAAATTTGCTTTAGGAGATGATGAGATAAATTATTCGTTGTACGATACATCGCATAACTTAGGCTCAGCATACTATGGTGAAGCTATAGAAAGAATGCCTCTACTAGAAGCATTTATTAATGATCCACAGACATTAAAAAATAGGTTAGTTACATTACCTAAAAATACACAAATACTACCAGTAGTATCAATACCACAATCTAGTGTAACTTTAAATACAGGTCAAATTATAACTATATCACCACAGACGTTAAACGTTTCTGGAGGTAATGATGCATCTGGTTATTCATTTACAATAGCCAATTCTGATATAGTTAGAATGTCAATTCAAACAGGTAATACGACTTATACAACTAGAACGGGAGCTCAAGCAGTAGGTGGAGCAACATATTCATCTGTATCTACAGCAACAGGTTTCCAATCATCATTTACATCAAATGGTAGTTCAATTCAACTTACTGGTTTAGCTATAGCTAATACAACTACTACAACGTTAACAATAACAGGTAATGATACAGGTGGTTCAGTATCTATTCCAGTAACAATTAATAGAGATACATCTCTAGATTAGGAGAAATAAATGTCATTTAGAACATTCGATGCAGACGATATAGTAGAAGGTAATGTAGTACAAAATGTTACTTCAACTGCTTTTAGTAATAACTCCGGAAGTATTACAGCATTTTTTACTTCATCGACTCAAGAAGATCAAACAAGCGGTAATTATTACTTAAATACTTATACTTTAGATCCTTCAACTGATAGTACAGCAGAAGTACAATTTAGTGTAGCTTATGGTCATTTTAACGGCTCTGGTTCAGCTAGGCAATCTGGTGCATCAGTAGGTAATAGTCCTACTAAAGCAGTATATAGTCAGTTTAGGAATTTACTTCTTAACGAAAATACCGACTCAACTACATTTGTTGATGGTGAGGGTAATGGACATGGTAGAATGTTTTTCCTAACTATTAATAGATCTAGATTTAAACAACAAGTAAATCCTGGTAACTGGGAATTACGTTTAGGTTCTAATGCAGGTACATTCGTTAATGGCAATCACCTTAAACTTATTGATGATAGTTCTGTATCAAATGGTAATACAGTTAATGGTCACTTAGTTTACAATATAGTAAGTGGTTCGGAAAGTGATGGGGTATTTTCTGATCCTTCAGGTAATACCGACTATTGGGGATTATTTTATCCTGAATTAGGTATTTTAGCTTTAGCAGGAAATAAGATAGTCACATCTACAGGACCTAACTCAGGAGCTGGATTGCAATTAGGGTATAGTGATAACGTTAATGCTACAGATGGTATGAACGGAAGATTATTTAGAGCGATTAAGTCAGGTAGTTATTTCTCTCTTAGATCTGAAGAAGATGTAACATCTACACATTATTTTGTTAGAGCTAGAAACGGGGAATTTAACTACTCTACTAATCCTACTTATCAAACTGGATCAAACGGTGCATTAAGACATACATCATTTATACAAAATCCACAATCGTTTGTAACTACAGTTGGATTATATAATGATAATAATGAATTAATGGCTGTAGCTAAATTAAGTAAACCATTACTTAAAAACTTTGAACGAGAAGCAACTATTCGCGTTAAATTAGACTACTAATAGGAGTTACATGGCAGGATTTGTATACAAATCTATAAATGCTCCAAGCAATGCTGTAAAAAAATACACATTGCATAAGTCGTGGACTGTAACGGATGAATCACAAGCTAATTATGGTATTGTAAGTCACTCTGGACAGTTTTCACGTGGAACATTTAATATAGGAGATATTAATGACTCTAACTTAGCTAATGAACCGTTAAGCGGAACATTTTACGGTAGAGTTATTTTTGATTCTATAGATCATATATACTATACAGATCCTGAAAACGCGACAGTATCTTCTGATTCACAGTATTTTAAACAGCAAACGAGAGCTAATAATAGATCAGTTCAACTGTTAAGTATACCATCAAATATATTTGGACAGCGCTTAAAAGAAGACTCTATAACACTTACGTCAGGTAATGTATCTATAACCGATGACGGTAAAGGTAATTTAATCGATAGTTCTATACTATCTCAAACTGGCTTTGTTACTCATTCAAAAGATGATTATCATATTAAGATAAACTTTGATGATGGATGGAGATATCAGAAAGGTAACTACGCTACTGATTCTAGATTTAAGACTGTTAGTAATGTTAATTTAAGAGATGAGAGTAATGGACCGTTTGAGCCTTATGGTTATAATGTTACATTTGAATATGTTACTGATAGCATAGTTAGCGGTTCAACAGCTCTAATGCTACATGGTTCACAATCTAAAGATCCAAACTCTAATAGTTATGTATCAGTTAATCGAACTAGTCAACTTGTATCTAACACAGATAGTTATTTGAATGATTATGCAGTTGAGTTAATGGTAAAAATACCTACCTCACAATCAGTATCTCAGAGTTATACTGGAGGATATACTGCAACAGGATTAGTTCGTCAATTACAATCACATGAAACAAATACTATAATATCATCAGGGGTAGAATATCAAGTACCATGGGAGCTACAAGTATATAATGATAGTAGTACTCATGGTAACGGTAAATTGCAATTTATTCGTCAAATAGGTAATAACAGTGATACACTATTTAGTATATCGTCCTCAGCAGCTTATAATGATAATAACTGGCACCATGTTGTTATTCAACGTTCAGGATCTAAGTATGAGTTATGGGTAGATAAAGTTAAGCAAGGATCTACGGTTGACGAGCAGTTTAATGAAAACATAAATGGTGGTGATATTTACATAGGTGGTAGACGATTTAACGAAAAGTCAAGAATATTAAGACAAGGTTTAGTTAATAATGGTAATAATTCACAAACTGTTAATTATGTAGCTGAGCTAAATAATCAAAATATTGCCTATCCTTTCTCAGGATCGGTAATGCAGCTTAAAGTATTTAATAAATCACTTGTATCAAGTGAAATAGCTTCACTTAAAGATTATAGAAGAGATACAGGTATTGTAGGAAATGTTTTTTATAATCATGGGTTTATAGTTATTACCGATTTATCAGGATCATATAGTAATATATTTAGTGATTATTCACTTAACTTTAAAGGTACAACTGAACATAATATACATAACTATAGATGTATTGTTGAGGATGGTGAATTTAATATGACTTTTAACCCTACAGCTAGAAAAAATAATGATAAAAATAGTCCTAAATTAAAAGGCTTTGCTACGTCATCTGAATTTAATCCTTATATTACAACTATCGGATTATATAACGATGAAAACGAATTATTAGCAGTAGGAAAGTTAGCACAGCCGGTAAGAAGTCCGGATGATATTGATATTGTTTTTAACGTTCAATTTGATACATAATATATGAGTCACTGGTTATACGAAAATAAAATAGTTACAGAAGCACCAGATAATTTTTTCGGGTTTGTTTATTTAATTACTAATTTAAAAAATGGTAAAAAATATATAGGTAGAAAATATTTTGGTACTTCGCGACGTGTTAAGGTTGCAGGTAAAAAGCGACGAAAAGTTATTAGGAAAGATTCTAACTGGAGAGAGTATACAGGTTCATCAAAAACACTATTAGCTGATATAGATAAGATAGGTAAGAAAAATTTTAAATTTAATATTCTTGCTTACGGTAAAACCAAAGGTGAGGTTAATTATATAGAAGAAAACATACATCACAGATTACATGTATCATGTGATGATAGTTATTATAATGACTGTATTGGTCCAAGACGGTTTGCTAATGTAAAGTTGCAAGATAGTACTCGTAATTTTTTAGATAATTTTGTTGGTATTTAATAGTTTTTTTCATATATTTAGGTATGAGTTTACTAAGTTTATTAGAGTCGGTATTAGGTAGGTCTAAAAAGACATCAGGTAGTAATACATCTTTTAGATGTCCTTCCTGTAATCATTATAAGTATAAGCTTGAGATCGATCTTAATAGTCAGTATTGGCATTGCTGGGTATGTAATATTAAAGGTAGAAAGCTTTCTACTCTGTTCAGAAAAATTAACGCTAGCGCTTCACAGCTTAAAGATTTGTCAGAATCGTTAGATGAACATATTCATATAGAAGTAAAGGAAGAGCAGAAGAGTGTATCTTTACCTCCTGAATTTGTACCTATACTAAACGGTAATAAAAATAATCCTGAATTTCGTAACGCATTATCTTATCTTAAAGGAAGAGGTATTACACCATCAGATATGGTTAGGTATAGTATAGGTTACTGTGAAACAGGTGAATATGATAAAATGATTATTATACCAAGTTACGACGCTAATGGTAAACTTAATTTCTTTACTGGTAGGAGTTATTATAAAGATTCAAGTTTTAAGCATAAAAATCCTAAAGTAAGTAAGGATATAATAGGGTTTGATTTATTAATTGATTGGTCATTACCTATTACAATTGTAGAAGGTGTATTTGATGCTATAGCTGTTAAAAATAACGCTATACCTTTGTTTGGTAAGATTATATTAGATAACCTTAAGAAGAAGATTATAGAGCAAGAAGTAAAGACAGTTTATATAGCATTAGATGCTGACGCTAAATCTAAAGCGTTGGATATATGTAATTATCTTATTAGTAATGGTGTTGATGTATATCTTATTAATTTAAAAGATAAAGATCCGTCTGAATATGGATATAGTAAAATAACTGAGCTTAAGAATAATACACTAGCTATGTCAGGTAGTAATTTAATGTTAGAACAAATGGGAATTAAATTTTGAAAATAAGAAAGATTAATCCAGGCTTTGAGCAATTAGAATCAATAATGCATATAGCGGATATTCATATTCGTAATTATCAACGTCATAAAGAGTATCGTGAGGTATTTAGTGAGTTATATAAAGCTGCAGATAAACTGCCTGAGAGTTCTATAATTTATGTAGGGGGAGATATAGTACATAACAAGACTGATATATCTCCTGAATTAGTAAACATTACTTCAGAATTCTTACGCAATTTAGCTAATCACAGACCTACCGTAGTTATAACAGGAAACCATGATGCTAATTTGAATAATCCTAATCGGTTAGATGCATTAACACCAATGGTAGATAATCTTAATCATCCTAACTTACATTACATTAAGGATACAGAAATAGTAGAACTAGCAGATGTTGAATTACATGTATTAAGCTGTTTAGATACTGTTGATAACTATCCTAAATTAGATACACCGTATAATAAAAAACGTATAGCGTTATTTCACGGACCGGTACAATCATCTAAAACTGATATAGGTTATGAGATAACAGGAGCTGAATACACATCTGATATGTTTGATAATTATGATCTTGCTTTACTCGGTGATATACACAAAAGGCAATTTGTAGATAAAGAGAAACGTATATGTTATGTCGGATCTTTAATACAACAAAATTTTGGTGAGTCATTTAACAAACATGGATATGCGCTATGGAATATGAATACGCTTAAACCTAAATTTTATGACATACCTAATAACTACGGTTTTTATACTATAAAAATAACTGACGGTGTATTACCTAATATTGATGACATACCGAAATATCCTAGATTGCGTCTTAAAACTCATAACACTACTGAAGCGCAACTGAAAGTTAATCTTAAAGAGATAAAGAAAAAGTGTAAGGTTAAAGATATAGTAGTTATTAAAGAAGATAAAATCAAAGGTCATGCACAAACATCTCGTGCATTAACTCGCGATATACGAGACGTTAATTACCAGAATAAACTTATTAAAGAGTACGTGGAGAAAAATCATGATGTTGAACCATCACTGCTATCTGAAATTAGAGCTATTAATAAAAATCTTAACTCAGAACTTAGTAATGAAGGGATTACAAGGAGTGTAAGTTGGAAGCTAAAAACTTTTGAATTCTCTAATATGTTTAGTTATGGTGAAGATAATATAGTTAATTTTCAGAAAGCAAAAGATGTGGTAGGTATATTTGCTCCTAATCATGCAGGTAAATCAGCAATACTAGATTCGGTTAGTTTCTGTATGTTTGATAGATGTAGTAGAGGTAAGCTAGCTACTGATATAATGAATAATAAAAAGAATACCTTCAGCTGCTTGCTTAACTTTGAAATTGATGGGATAGATTATTTTATCGAGCGAAGAGCTAAAAGAATATTAAAAGGTTGGCAGAAAGGCAAAGTCCGTGTCGATGTTGATTTCTGGTATATAGATGAGGAAGGTACTAAGGTATCACTTAATGGTGAACAGCGACGAGAAACTAATAATGCTATTCGAGGATATGTAGGTGAATATGAAGACTTCGTTCTTACAGCACTATCAGTTCAAAATAACAATACAGGGTTTATTGATATGTCACAGTTTGAGAAAAAAGATCTTCTATCTCAATTCTTAGATATTACTGTATTTGAAGAGTTGTATCAACTAGCTAACGAAGAAATTCGAGATGTACAAGCTTTACTTAAAGATTTTTCTAATACTGATTTTTCACAACAGCAGATAGATGCTGAAACTGAATTAGCAGATTATACTGAACAAGTCAAAATTAATAAACAGGAAGTATCTCGTATTAAGAAAGAACTTAAAGCAGTTAATAAAGACGTAATATATAACACTAAAAAACTTCATAAAAAATTACTAGTAACTGATATTACAGGATTAGATACAGAAAAAGATAATTTACTATTACAGATAGATAAAATTAATAAACGCCTATCTGAAGATGAGCAAACTGCTATAGTAAATAAAGCAAAGAAGAAAGATTCGGAAGAAGCAATACTTGAATATAATGAAGCGGGGTTAGTAGAACTACATGATACATATATTAATCTTCAAGCAACATTAAAAAAAGAGTTACATAAAAAAGAGATTCTTAAAAAAGACGTTCAGTATAAGCAAGAAAAGTTAAACACAAAATATAGTTTCGATCCTAATTGTAGTTTTTGTAAAGAACGTGAGAGTGAGCAAGTTAAGGTAATACAAGAGACGACTGATTCTCTTAATCAAGATAAAGTAAAAGCAAGCGAACTTATGCGTACAATAAATTACTTAACTGATGATATAGAAAAGTTAGAGTATACAAAACCTGCTATGGAGAGATATAACAAACTTAATCAGGTGATATCTCAGTTAGAAAGGGAACGCAGCACTGGTCGTATAGCTTATTATCAACAAAAAGATATTAGAGATAAATTACAGTTGCGTATATTAGAAATTGATAATACAATAACTCAATATAATGACAACCTTAAGGCTATTACAGCTAATAAACAGATATATAAAGAGATAGATTTACTTAAAGATAAAGAAGTTCAATTGAACGGTGAATTAGAGACTGTATCAGATGTATTAATACAAGCAACATCTAATACATCAGTACTTAAGCAGAAACTAAAAGATATAAGTAATTCAATTAAAAAAGCTCATTTACTAGAAACTAAACTTCAAGCATACGAATACTATTTAGATGCTATAAAGCGCGACGGAATTCCATATGAAATAATGGCAGATACTCTACCTTATATCGAAGATGAGGTAAACGCTATATTATCTCAAGTAGTAGATTTTGAACTTAAGTTTGATGTAGATGGAAAAAATATTCTTACTTATATATCATATGGAGAAGGTAATCAATGGCCGTTAGAGATGACATCGGGAATGGAAAAATTTATTAGTTCGCTAGCTATACGAGTAGCTCTTATTAATATATCTAGCTTACCTAGACCTACGTTCTTAGCTATTGATGAAGGGTTTGGTAACTTAGATACTAATAATATCACCTCCATAGCTATGTTATTTGATTATCTTAAGTCTGAGTTTGATTTTATAATGATTATTTCTCATATTGATATTATGAGAGATATGGTAGATGATTTAGTAGAAATAACAAAAGAGAAGAATTTTAGTAAAGTAATTTACTAATGGTTGTATATTTATATAAGATACCTGCGTAGAGTAGGTAGATATAAGGAGTATAATGCAACGTAGGATAGGTAAATTATCACCAATATTTACTGATGAAGTCTTAATATCTGACAGTCAGTTTAATTCACGATACTTTAGAGTTAGTGAAGTACCTCAAATTTTTACTGCAGGTAAGAATAAATTTAAGGTATATGGTAACGACAGTATACTTCTTAGAAATTCAAGAATAGCTATTCAAATAACAGATGTCAATGGTGATCCAATATATCATCAAGTTAACAACTATGTTGATAACTCTGGTAATGTTATAGTCACTGTATTTATTTATCCAGAAACTCCACCCGGGTTAGCTAAATTATCTATAATGGGTGTAGCAACAAAGAGACCTAATGGCAATCCTGTATCTAATTTCTGGGCAGATAAATATAATGTACGGTGGGAGCGAGACATAACTATTGCTCCTGAACAGGATAATATTGAACCAGTTATATTTAATAAAGCACCTGGTGTTAAAGTAGTAGAAAATATACGAGAATATTTAACACAAACATATTCAACAGGATTAGCAACAACAACGCAGAGTGCAGGTACAATAACTTATACTAAGGATGCTAGAGGTGGAGATGCTACAATAACAATAGCAGGTGCATCATTTACTGAAGATATGAATTTAGGTCAAATAACTGTACCGTTTAATCCAGCTTTATTGAGCACAAATGAAAATTTAATACAAGCTGGATCTGGAGATTATAATTCGACAATTAAAAGCGTTGTAAATAGTAGTACAATTAAAGTACAGCCATATGCGATAACTACTCAAATTTCAGAGATAGGAGATAGAAATTCAGGAACTATGTTTTCAACTCAACAAACTCGATTAATACCTAATTTTACTACAACTAATTATACAGCATCGTTTTTACAGTTAGCAACATATACAGCAGGTACCTTAAATAGTCAATCGTTTGCTAATATAACAATTAAAAATTTAGATCCATTAGTTGGTAAAGTTCATAGTATTAAAACTTATATGAGAAGTCATGGGTTTAATACATATCAGTTAGTAGGTCAAGATATATTACCTGAACGTGACTTGTTAACTAATTTAGATTCTAATTTAGCTTATGATAGAATAGGTGATTATAAATCTATTGAAATAATTAACGAGTACTGGAATTCAGGTTCTGTAGGTGAGAGTATATCATTTACTAACACACATGATGATTCTGAAATTATATCTGCAATGAAAATAAATGGAGCTAATTCTCTTACAAGTGATAGTTCATATATAAGAGTAAACAGTATACCTAATAATATTGAAATATTTAAAGAAAACGAGTATGAATTATCATTTAAGGTAGTAGGTGAAAAAAATGCTGGTGATATAAACATGCTTATGGATGTATATATTTCAGGCAGTAATATTGCTAGCCCTGAATTAGAAGGTAACAACGGCACAAAATTAGTAAGGTTAGTTAGTACAGCAGATAAAGTATCAGATGTATCATTGTTTAATGGTGTAACACAGCAATCAAGAAATACAAACTCCCCAGTAGGTGTACCAGCATTACGCGCAAGATCTTCGCAAACGAGAGGAGGTAGAGTTACCGTCCCAGGAGGATTTCAAAGTAATACTGTTAACACAATCCAAGTTAGTGATAATGATTATGTAGATGAAAGACTGTTAGAACTAACATTTACTCCAGAAAATGATACTGATATACATGTGGTATTTGTAGTAAAGCGCGGTACTTGGTATATATCAGATGTTAAATTACAAGGTGCAAGGGATTTAGGATTTACTCCTAATCATACGTTTATAGAAATACCTATAGATGTACCACGAGCAGAGGATATACTTGATTTTAAATTTGAATTCTATAATGAAATCGGTATGCAAAGTAATATAACACTGGTTACAGAATCAGTAGATTTTAGAGGTAGTAATTTATATATTAGTGGTAATGATAATCAGTTATCAGGATCAGTAATTGTAGGAAATGGAATTATTTTTGAAGGATTTTAATGGCTAATATACGTACAGTAGATTATAGAGGTTTTAATTATGCAACAGGTTCAGGTCCGTCAGGATTTGCTTTGTGGTCTGGTAGTTGGTCGTTATCTCAATCTGCTGCTAACATTACTAACTACGAAGGTATAGGTGCAGAATTTATATCTGATGGTAATAACTTTCTTAGATTTAGAACTGATCCTCAAGAGTTTATAGTTAAATCTGAAAACTTTTTTCTAGGAGGTACTGATCAATTTGTTTCTGGAGCAGCCGGAAATATAGAAATTTCATCATCTAATTTCCATTTAGGTAACGACGGGTCTGTAGTAATGCAAGGCTCTATAACAGCTACTGCTGGTGGTACTATAGGTGGTTGGGTAATTGGAACTAATGCACTATCATCAAGCAATAATAATGTAATGCTATCATCAACCGGACCTTACCATTTATCATCATCAGGATTCCAAGTTGATACAGGTGGTAATATTACTGCCAGTGCTGGTATTATAGGAGGATTTGCTCTTACATCAAATAAAATTAACAGCGGTACTGACCTTATTTTATCAAGTTCAGGAGAAATAACAGGTAGTAAAGTTTTATTTACTGGTGGTAAAATAGCAGGGTTTGATTTAAGTGGTAATACTTTAACAGCTACAAACTTTACTTTAGATGCTTCAGGCAAAAGGTTAAGTCTTGGTACAGGCAACACAATATTTATAGCTGATGCTGATGATGGGATACATTTAGGTAACAGTACATTTGGTTCTGCACCATTTAATGTTTCTACAGAAGGAGTAATGACTGCTTCATTAGGACTTATTGGTGGATGGGATATAGGTAGTGATTCTTTAGTAGGTGGCAACTTACAATTATTTAGTGATGGGAGAATAAAATCATCAGATTATACATCTAATCAGATGGGATTCTTAATATCAGCAGCTAGTGGCGGGTTTATAGAAGCTGAAAATGCTAAGATTAGAGGTACTCTTTCTACAGCAGTATTTGAAAAAGAAACTGTTAATGCTGTAGGTGGACAGTTATATATTGCTAATTCTACAACATTAACTGGTTCAGGTCAATTAGGAGGATCTACTAGCGAGTTAGGATTCCATTCTGCTACTGATACTACAATGTCTGTAGTAAATGTAACAGGGTTTGCAGTAGGAGAAATATTATCTGCAAAGCGTGTCACGAGTACAGGATTTAGTACAGAGTATTTATTAGTTCAATCTAGTTCTCGAGATAATGGATCAAGTGAAACAGACTTCTCTGGAAAGATACATGTACAACGTGCTTATGGATCAGGTACAACTGGTAATTCGGGTTCATTAGGTGGGTCGCCTGGTTCTGCGCAAGAGTATTCGGGATCACAAGTAATAGTATCAACAGGTAAATTAGGTACAGGGTATATTAGATTAAATGCTAATCCTAACGATCAAACAACACCATATATAGATATTGTAGAACGTACAGGTTCAGGTATTTACGATGTTAAATTAAAAGCACGATTAGGTGATTTATCTGGTGTTGCAAATACAGGTGCAGTAAATACATCAACTCCAGGATTCGGTTTATATTCAGAAAATGTATTTTTAGAAGGTGGTATTGTAGCTAATACTGGTTCTATTGCTGGTATTGAAATTGAAGATGGTAAAATATACACCGGTACTGGTACTCACGCTAATAACAATACAGGATTTTATATTGATTCAGGAAGTAATTTTTCTCTAGGAGATAAATTAACTTGGGACGGCTCAACCTTAAACGTTTCAGGTCAGATATCTATTGGAGCCGGTTCAACATTACCTGATGGTACATCTATAAATTCAGTTAAGACGGTAAATTTATCAGCTACAGAAAATATTATTGTATATAACGCTGATGGAGATAATGGATCTGGTACAATAACATTAATAGCTTCATCAAGTAACTTTACAGATGCACGATTTAAGTTTACTGGTGGTGGTGGAGCATTTACTGATGAGACGTCTTTCGGTGACGGTCTAACTGCAAATACAGATACAGCAACGTTTACTGTACCTACTAATTATTCATCAACACCATATACATTTAATGTCTCAGTACAAGAAGGTACCTCTGGTGGTGAAGTTGCAAGTGATACAATTACTATTGCATCAGTAAAGCCGGGTACTGCAGGTTCAGATGGAGCAGACGGAGCTGATGGTACTGATGGTACTGATGGAGCAGACGGAGCTGATGCATTTACAATAGTATTTAGTAATGAAACGCACACACTACCAGCTTCTTCTGGTGGAATAGTATCGTCATATGTAGGAAGTGGTACTACTATATCTGTTTTTGAAGGAGCTACTGAACTTGATTATGACGGGTCAGGTACAACAGCAGGTCACTGGAAAGTTGTTTATGCATCACAAGTACCGGCAAGTACATTAACCTTTGGACCTATTTCAGATGACGGTAACAACGCAGTGATAGGCGATCATAGTGCAATGAGTAATACAGTAGATTCTGTGGTTATTACATATACTATAACAGGTCAAAATTTAAACGGTGATGCGTTTAGTTTTACTAAAACACAAACTATATCTAAAGCAACAGCTGGTTCTGATGGTTCAGATGGAGCTACAGGACCTGCAGGAGCTACAGGAGCTACTGGTCCTAACTTTTCATTTTTAACCGGTTCATTAGATCAGATTAATACTACAGGAGGTATAGGAGCTGGGTTATTAATGACTTCTACCTCATTTGGATTTCATAGCGCGATAGCTGAAGGTGATGGTACTAACGCAACACTTAACGACTTTTCTACGTATATGGATTATCAAGGTAACTTCTTTTTAGGTTCCGGTTCAGGTACGTTAAATTCATATCTAGCATGGAATCAATCTGCCGGTACTTTAGAAATATCAGGTTCAGGTGTTGACTTTCAAGTTAAAAATTTCTTTATGGGAGATGATCAACAGTTTATATCTGGTTCAGGTGGTAATATTGAAATATCATCTTCAAACTTCCGTTTAGATCCACAGGGTAGTACAACACAGAGTGCAGGTGTTATAGGTGCATGGACTATAGATGATTCCAAGCTTGAAGATAAAACTGGTAATATTGAATTAAATGCTAGCGAATCATATATTAGAGCTAACGGTAGCTATGATTACGGATTATCGCCTATTAGATTAAATAACGTTACTGCTGTATCCGGAATAGGTACTTATCCACAATATACTAATTCTACTATTGTAAGTGGAATATCTACTATAAACAAATCAAATGATACAGGAATTGAAGAAGTAACTGATCCTTTTGGAAACACTCAATTAGCTTTAGTAAACTATCCTATAGCAGGAGGCTCAAATTCCGATAGTGGTTACTACAGTTCAGCTATTGATATAGATTCTTCATATGATTATGTTCATATTACGTATTTTAAGATTCATAATAAGCAATTAAGTTCAACTGGTAGAATATACACTGGAATTTTAGGACATACTGCATCTGCAGCAACAGTAAATGATTATTTTGATAATAATGCTTCTTCGCCATGGAGTTTACGAGCACCTCTAATTGATTTAAACTCAATGTCAGAACATGCAGCGTATTTATCAGGGTTTTCAGGTGCTAGTGAACCAGCTACCAGTTCAGCTGCTTTTACAGCTGTTAGTCAAAGTAATCCATATCACTCTTCCCCAATAGTTGAAAATTTATCTTGGTTAGTGGAAGATCGCTGGTATTGTAATATTAATTACTTATATAAAAAGAAAGATACAAATTATAGTAATAATACTAGAAATTTTTATAGTAAGCGATTTAAAGGTGGTATATACGATACAGTTACAGGTAACGCTATGGTGGACACTACACCGAAGGGGTTACGACCTAATACAAATAGTATAACGTTACGTTCATTTATGTATCAAATTGCTGATATTGACGATTCATCTCCAGACGGTTCAGTTAAGGTAGCATCTTTGTTACCACCGCGACTGTATAGAGTAGATGGTACAGAGCCTAGTATTGCTGAGATAGTTAACGGAAAAGGGTCTAAAATAGATTCTGAAGGAGCAATTACAGCTAATAATGTTACTTTAACTGAAACTGCTGCAGCAAGAGTTATACATAATAGAACAATTATTATTGATAAAGATAACAAATATAAGTATTTTAAAAAGCAGAAAACCGGAGCTAATTATTATGCAGAATTATTTTTAGACGGATCTTTAGGAGGTCAAGTTTCGTCACACGTAATATTAGATTTAGATTGTTCTTCTACTTTATCTAGTGCTGGTCAATACCTAGAGGATGGAATAGGAGGAGCTTCAGGAGATGATCATATGATAGCTATAGGTGAAATAACCGGTCCATCAGGACCTCAAGCGGTAGATAAAGCTAGTTTTACTATTGAAGTTGCATCAGGAAGAACAGTACAGATAGCGGATATCGGGCCAGGATTTAGTTTAATGCAAGCATTACTTATAACTAACCCTTTTGCTGCAGCTCAAGCACAATCTAACAGTAAATAAAAATTAGAGAAAAAAAGGAATAATATGGCAAATCCAATTACATTAAAAGACAACGGAGTGTATAATTTTTCGTCTAATAGTAGCGGTGTTATAAGATTTAACTTCGGTACAACATTTCCATTCGGATTAGAGGTAGGTAATAATACTATAATTTTAAACTCACTAGAGGTGCAAGATGGGAAAGATGGAGAAACTGCAGAGATAAGATCTGAAGGTGATGTTATAGCATTTTATTCATCTGATGCAAGATTAAAAGATAATATTACAGTTATTAGTAATCCTATTACAAAACTTAAAAACTTAAATGGAGTTATGTTTGATTGGAATGATAATGCTCCTAGATGGACTAAAGAAGCTAAATGGAATGGAGGTTCTACTCACGATATAGGTATAATAGCTCAAGAAGTACAAGAAATAATACCTGAGGCTGTTAAAACTCGTAAGAATGGATATTTATCAGTAGACTATAAGCGTTTAATACCTTTATTAATTGAAGGTTTTAAAGAGCAACAAAAGCAAATTGAAGTATTAACTGAACGATTAGAAGCATTGGAGAATAAATAATGGCTATACCTGGTTTAGGTCAACAAAAATCATTAGGTGGCTCTAAAAGGGAGATATCGTCTGAACCTAATAATTATACTGAAGATCTTTCAGTTATAGGATCTCAAGAAAATACTACCCTTAAAGACGTACATGAGACGTTAGAAAATAGTAATGTATCTACAAATCCGAATTTAGTTGCTGGCCAACCATATGGTATGGATGAGTTATCTAATGCTGATGGAAAAATAATTTGTACTACTATATATGAAACAACGGGGTTAACTGATTGGAAAGAAAAAAGTAGACTATGGAATAAACATCTAAATAAGCACTTAACTAAATATCATCAAATTGGTTATCATGCTTTATTTTATCAATTTACTTTACTAATGAAAAAATATAAACTTATATTTAAACTAGGTAAATATATGACAGTTCAGAGGTCAAAAGATTTAGAGGCTGTAATGAATAATAAGCAAAGGCATTTACCTGGTATGATCGTAAGATATATTTTTGAGCCAATATGCTATTTAATAGGTAAATTTAAAGGAGCTTAATATGGGTTTAACTCAAGATAGAATAGTAATACAAAACGGTCAAGTAGGTTTAGTACCATCTGGATCAATTGCATCAGGATCGGTAGCAGCTAATTCTGTTGCACAGGTATATGCTATATCTATGAGCGGAGCTTCAGCTACATCTAGTCATTTAGCTCCTGCAGGTCAAACCGGTTCGTTTTTTAGTATTACTCAACCTGATAATTTTACACTTAAAGTATTTTTCCAAACATCTGATACTGCATCTATAGAAAATACAGGATCAAGTGGATTTCCACAATCATCATTTACATCGACAACAGGATCAGCTGTTCCAGTTATATTTACTCATATATCATCTTCAGAGGTAACAGAAATACAAGATGATAGTGAAGATCCGGTTTCTACAGTAGTAGTACCAGCCGGGCCGGGATTTATCTCCGGTTCTGATTTATTAACAGCTACATATAACGCACTTGATAATGTCGCATTACTTAATACTCGGTTTAGCTTTTCAGCATCTTATAACCCAGATGTATTATTTATAACAAATCAAATTACTGGAGCACCTCCAGCTAATGATATTATAATCGATGTATCCGGCTCTTCATTTACAAATGTAATTACTACATCAGGTTCTGGTGCATTAAGAGGTGTTCAAACCGAAGGTACTGCAGTTTTTGATTCAGGAAGTTTATTTATACAGTTAGATCCTTTGGATAGAACATCTTCTATTATTACTGGATCTGGTGATAATTCACTATATTTTTCAGGATCTGGAAATATAGGATTAAATACTGACGATCCACAATCAAGTTTTGATGCAATTGTATCAACAGCACAGTTTCAAAAACCAGGAACAAGAAAAGGTTTAAAAATCAACCAAGATGGTAATATTGAAAGTTTTGATAAAGACCCAGACACAGCATCAACAGGTAGTGAGTTTGTTTTAAGATATTCAAGAGGAACAGCTATCACTAAAGCATCTACAGAAGCTATAGGTTTAGGTCCCTTTGTTGATGACGCTGCAGCACAAGCATTTTTCGATGGGTTAAAAGCACCAGAACAAAACTCAATACTAGAAAAAATAGAAAGAATTGGATTTATAGACCCACCACAAGTAGGAGATACATTAGGTTCTATAAGGTGGGTAGCTGAATCAGGATCAACCTCGGGTTATAATGATAGATCTACAGGTGAAACAGCTGTTATAAAAGCAGTTGTAAGTGATGGAGCAGCCGATGGTATATCAGCAGATTTAATTTTTAGTGTTGCTGGTAAAACAGGAGGTGCAGAACAAAAATTCTTAATAGACGCTAACCTCAACCACCAACTTACAGGATCATTAAATATGACTGGTAACCTGAAAGTTGATAGAGTTGTAGCTACTGATAATTCCCAAACAAAAATAAATATTGGTACTAATGATATGCAATTTTTTGCTGATAATGGTACATCTGGTTTTAGAATACAAAATAACGCAATTACAGTTAATGCGGCGGGAACAAATTATATGGATTTCTTTGTAAAAGGAGACACAGATCAAAATCTTATAGCAACAGACGCAAGCACAGACAAAGTAGGTATTGGGACCTCAACCCCATCAGAAAAATTAGAAGTATTAGGCAATATAAGTGCAAGTGGTAATATTATAGGAACTGTAGATGGAGGCACTTTCTAACATGAAGGGTATATTTATATATGGCTA
>Ga0181394_1000485_pt1 | contig 17521 bp, 34 predicted proteins | sample 17SPOviralmetaG_FD_130123 | JGI IMG/M metagenome (GOLD analysis project Ga0181394, IMG submission 130123) | Marine viral communities from the oligotrophic San Pedro Time Series (SPOT) site, San Pedro Channel, CA, USA - 17 SPOT_SRF_2010-11-23 | ecosystem: Environmental > Aquatic > Marine > Strait...
AAGGTACCCCATACGATGTACGCTAGTACCCTTAATACTTTTTATACGCCCCCCCGTATTGATTTATCTATATACTCATTAGTTATATTTATACATTCTTTTTGCAAATCCTTTATCTGTTTATATTGTAATTCATTTCTTAACTCTAAACCTTTAAACAAAATATTAAATTCATTAATAATATTATGTTGATCCTCTATTAACTTATGTTGTTTTTCAATTATTTTATTAGCAGAACTAATTAATGTATCTACTTTATTCATTTTTCTCTATTGTTTATTTTATCTAATTCAAACTCTAAATGATTAATGGCTTTCTGTATGCAATCAAATGATGTTTCGTGTTTACGTTCCGCTCTTAACAAATATGCAACGGCTGATCCAATGTTATAACTTAAATTAAAGTCTTCTATTATTTTCCTACATTCATAATTGTAAACCTCTCCAATGTAATAATTAGGGATTTTATTAACCTTATAATTGGTTTTACTCATTGTTATTTATTTTTAAATTATCTATATTTTTTTTTTGATTATTATATCTTTTGTGTATTAAATAATTAATCCATACTACAAAGAAAATGTAAATTAATAAAATTACTAATATTATTTTAAATACTAAATTCATACTTTGCCTCCTTTTTTGCTTGTAATATTTCCCCAACCTTTAAACTCTCTTATTGGTTTTCCATAAGTATTACATTTATTACAAAATGATTCTTTAATTAAAACACTATTTTCTATAATAACTATTGTTGATTTTTTTATTTCAAACTCTTTACACTTACATTTATATTTCATTTTTTTAATCTTTTTGCTTTATTCCATTGTGTTTTTTGATTATGATGTGGTAAACAAAGAGTCTGTAAATTATCTTGATTTAACATATCGCCACCATCATTAATCTCAATTATATGATCCACTATTAATTTTTCTATTGTCAATTTTCCCTCCTCTTTACACCATTTACAAAAAGGGAATTGTTGAATGTGGAATTTTCTTAAATTTCTCCAAGCTCTACTATTATAAAAATCAGCGTTTATTGTAGTGCTGTTATTACTTTTTTTATTTTTAATCTTAGAGCTTGCAATCCATTTTTTTTTCTTTCCCTTTGGTAAACTTGGCATTAATTAATAAATTTTTTTGTGTTAATTGATATGTCTGGTATTAAATAATCTATTTTAATTATTGGCGGTATTGAATTATCATTATTAATCCAATCATCTAAACTGTCTATTAATTCGTCTATTGCTCTTTGTTGTGCTTCGTCTATTGATTCATTCTCCTCAATTTGTACCTCAACCGATACAGATGCTATCACTTTCATTTTTTAAATCTATTTAAGCTGTAAATTTTTGTATAATAATTATAATTATACTTATTGCATTTATCAACATACTTTCTATAATCTTCATAATAACCAAACATTAATTGAAAGCCAATATCGCTATTAATAATTTTAGGCAATTTTAAGACAGGTTTATCGTTTTTCCTTATCCATATTTTTTGATGTTTAGTTGGCTTAATCAAGACTAGATTTATATTTATTAATTATTCTCTCCATTTGCGATTCATACCAAATAGGAAAATCATAAGCTTGCTCGCCTTGTTCCCATACCCTATATAATACTGCTCTTAATCTTTGGCTAGACGTTTTTGTTTTACCTATCTCGAAGTCTGTTGTAAATTGCTCAACCTCTTCTTGTTCTGCTTTGCTTATGTCATCAGAACTAATTAAAACCATTCCTGGACATTTGCGTAAGCTAAAAACTCTCATCATTGTCTCGTCTGGCATTTCTTGGCAGTGTAAATTAATACTTATTGTGCCATCCGCTAAAGTGCTGACCTTATTAATTCCAGCTTCTATTATTACTGTTTTTTTCATCGTTTGTAAATATATAAAATAAATTCAATGTCAAATCCTTGCTCTATTAGAGTTATTAAGATTGAATTGTTAATTAAGTTCTTTAATCTTTTGTTTGTAATATTCAATGGCTTCTTCATAATCTATTCTATTGAGTTTTGTTATAACGTGCATTCTAGCTTCTAACTCATCTACTGTACCTTTACCCCATTTATTTTCAACTCCTCTAGCTGCTTTGATTTGATTGCCATTTAAAAAAGTATTGCAGTAATTACATTGAGCATTAACATTTTTTTCGTCAAATCTTATAGACAAATATCTTCTGCTAAATAAATGCCCCGCATGAATTGATCCTCCAAATGCTGGAGCTTCTTTTCCGCAAGATATACATTTACAATTACCTTTATAATCAGAATCCCTTAACCTTATATATTCGCTAAATATTTTATCTAACTTCTTTTTTAATTTGCTAATTGTAGTCATATATTTTTTTAACTATCAAATTTATGCTTTTTATTATTTCCATCTCCAATCTTAATAACCTCTCTATTTTTTAAATGCTTTCCCATTGTTTCCAGTCTTTTCTTATAAATTGTATATTCCTCAATTTGATTTGTTTGCCTTTTAAGTTGTTCTGACTTTTTAAAATCTCTCAAAAATTTATTCCATGTTGGAACATTTATAAATATAGGTGGATCAGTTTCTCTTAATCCTTTGTTTAAAGCATATTTGACCATTTCTAACTCCATTGATTTGTACTTTGTAGCTAAATCATCTACAAATGTATTAGTTAAAATTACAACCATTTCAGACTCTGGTTTTTGACCGAGTTGTATAAATAACTCTTGTAATATTTTATAACAATCATTTTTTAAACCTTTTAAATCGTTTTTATATAAATACCAAATTTGTTTTGTTTTATTCATTTGATAATTCTTTAACCTTTATTATAATTTCCATTAACTCATCATAAACTTGCTCCAGCTCTTCGCTTCCGTCAGTCCATTTAACTATCTCCTTTTCATATTGGCTAGATACCTTTAAAAGTCTATTAAACTTCATTTTTACTATTCCAGAGTGTACTCCTTTTAAATTGTATAACTGCTCATTAAAACATCTGAAAGTTGCTATTAATAAGTTTAAATCTATTGTGTCTTGTTTAGTCATCGAATTGCTTATTTAAAATTTCTAATCCTTTATTATACTCATTCATTAAATCGTTAATCTTTCTCTTTTTTTCGCTTTTAAGAGCAAAAATTCCGATCCAACCATTTTCCATTGACTGCTCAATAATTAAAGCCTGTTCTTCTTTTGAAGTAGATAATTTAAGAAGTTTTTTTATTGCTGCTTTTTCTCCAAGAGTTTTATAAGATTTTCTATATTCTTTTTTTCTAAACTCTTTCCAAGTTTCCCAAGCTTCAACATTTAACTCAAATGGATATTCAATCCGCTCTGTTTTACTATTATTAGTATTTAGTTTAATTAAGTCTTTAGTATTATTAGTATTTAGTAGTGGTTGATTATCTACATCTTGTTTAACTATATCTTGATTATCAACATCTTGAAAATCGGTATGTGGTTTTTCAAAGATTAAATAGTTCCATTTAACAATCTTTCCTTTACTATCTCTTATTTGTTCTCTTTGCATATATCCGTTTAAAGTAAGCTCTTTAAAAGCTGAATAAATTGCAGACTTTCCGTCTGTGTGCCAATTACCAACCTCCTCAACATAAAGAGTCCAATCATTTGGCAAAGCTAAAATATGGCATAATAAACCTTTAGCTTTTAAGCTTAAATTTTTATTAAAAATAAACTCATTATTAATAGTAGTAAAATTGTTATCTTTTTTAACTCTAATTAATTTCATCTGTTATTTTTTCAAAGTCATCAACAATTATTTCAGCTTCCCAAGCTTCTGAAAATTCTTTATTTTTAAATAATTCTGATAATCCAGTTAATTGAGTTAATCTTAAAACTTCATCTTGATCCATACCCAATTGTTTTGATATTTTTTTATCACTCCAATTTCTCTTTTTTAAATCTAAGACTATCTCTGACATAGCATCTATTCTATGTTTACCTCTAGCTCTATTATGTCTAATAGTTGATGCAATTCTATCTCCTTTATTTTCTTGTGTATTTCTTATTGTAACAACTGGCAAATAACCATGTACTCTTGATTGTATATCATTACATTCTTTACCAACTCTGTTTCTATGAAAACCATCAATAACCTCTCTATTTTCATTATCTGTTTTCATACTTACTATTGGTTGAGTATAACCATCATTAGCAATAGATAGTCTTAATAATTCCATTTCTGGAGGAGCTACAGAATTTGGATTGTAATCATTTGCACTTACTTTATTATTTTTAACCCACAATACACAATCTACTGGCTCAGTATTAAATGGACTAATTTCATGCATCATTATTTTAAAATCATTTATTATTTTAACTTTTTCTTCTATGTTTAATTTTTCTACTTTTTTAAGTAAATTTTTAAATTGTGTTTTCATTTATTTATTTGTTATAGTTAGTTGATTTACATTCCATTTTTGTTTTCTTTTTTTCATTAATAAAAGATATTTTTTATACGCATCAGATTTATGTTGTGAAAACCCTAATCCTTTACACCAATAATCATTTCTTAATAATGTTTTACAAACTCTTCTCCAACTTGGAGCTAATCGTTTTGATTCTAAAACTTGGTCTACTTCATCTGGGATTCCATCTGGATAACCTCGAGCTATCCACCATTTTTGAAATAATAGTATTTTATTTTCAAAATGTTCCTTAGTTTGTGGAGGTAAAGAGGAAACAAACATTTCAGCAAATGTTTTCCATGTATGATTTTTTGGTTTTGAAATTTTGTTATATCCATTAATGTTTCCAGATTCCATAACATACAAAGCTCCACTATTTGCTCCATTTACTCTTGCAACTACTTTTGCCCAAGTATTTGGCTCAATTAAATGAAATAACCATAATCCTCTTCTTTGGTCATCTCCATATGGTTGACACAATCTCATTTGATGTATACTTAATCCAGCACCATGCATTAAATCATATAACTTATTATAAGATTTTTTTGGATACTTTGCATGATATATCCAAATATCGGAAGTTTTCCAATCATAAATTGGATACAAATTATATACACTATCTAATACTTTTGTTGTGTACTGTAATCCATCAATTTTTGTTTTTTTTGATGAAGCAATAGTTCTAAATCTATTTAAACTTTCATCTGTTCTTATTCCTACAAAACAACCAGTTTTTTTACCTTTTGAAAACCATTCACCAAATAAAACCATAAATTCTTCAAACTCCATTCCATATTTAAAAAAAGGAAAATAATTTAAATCTTTTATACAATTTTTAGGCATTGGTCTGATCCAATCTTCTTTTTTATCATTATCCCAACATATCCATTTTGGCTCATATACACTTACTGCATTTCTCAAAGAAATAGGTAAACAAACCCAATACAAATCTATATATTCTTTATATTCGTTTACTAAATTATTAATGTTTTCAATGGTAAGATTGTATTGACCTTCCAAATCGACAATAAAAACACCAACTTTTTTATTTCTTTTAATTGCTTCATCCATAACAATATGAAACATTGTCGTACTATCTTTACCTCCAGATAAACTAATATATAATTTTTCAAAGTAATCAAATGACCAACTAACTCTTTGTTTAGCTGCTTCATATACGTTTATTCCAAGTTTAATTTTGGGCATAATTTTTCAATTTTTTTATTAATAAATTCTTTTATTACTATTTCTGCTATGTCATTAGCTTCTTCTTTTTGAATATCTGTTAGTTTATGCCACGCATTTATAACTGTTTCTGAATTAGCTTTAAAACGAAAACAACAGGTCGCTTGTCCTAACCAAGCTTTTCTATTCATTTCATTATTAGTAAGATTTACATCACTACAATAAATCCAAGTTCTAGTAAGTAATTTAGCAGATTGATAAAAATGTTTTCTGTTTTGTAATAATTCTACACAAGATTCAATTAGTTCTGGTTGTATTTTATTTTCATATAATCCATTTTTATAATCTTCCCACAAAAAATATGGATGATAAATTCTTTTATATTGCATCTCTTAAACTGTATTTAGATATTATTGTTGTTCTTCCTAATCTTGTTTCTACTTGTATCCTTTCATCTGGTATTATAAAACCATCTTTTCTTAAACAGTATATATGGTGGCTTAGTCTTGTTATTCCATAATCCATAATTGCCTCCCAGCTAGTTAATGATCCATAATCTTTTAAATGATTTAATACTTGCTCTTTTTGTGTTAGTTTTTTACTCATTGTTATTGGTTTTTAGTTCTTGTTTTAGTCTTTTAATTTCTTCTATTAGTTCATTTGTGTTGACAAATCCAATTTCGTTTTTAAATAATTCTAAAATAGTGTTATATTTTTCTGTATAAAAAACATCGTATTTTATAAAATTTTTATGCTGTTTAACGTGGTGGATTATGCTAGCATGATTCATATTAAACCTTTTAGCTATTTGTAAATATGACATACCTAATAAAGTTCTAGCAACAGCAAATACCATCCTACGAGCATCAACAATATATCTGAGTCTAGTTTTGCTTTCTAATTCTTTTATACTTATATTATTAACTAACGAAGCTGTTTTTTTTATTGTTTCTAAATTATCCATCAAATTCAACTTTTACACGATTATAAATATCTATATCTATTTCCTTTAATTCTTTTAATTTTTTTCTACTTTCTTTTCTAGCGTTTTCTTTTGCAGATTTGCTTATATCAGTTCCAGTAGAATTATTAATGATTAAATGAGATTCTTTTAAAATTTTGTCTATTTTTTCTTTTTTAGTCATTTATTATTTTTTTATATTCTAAATATTGTTTTTGTAATAATTCACATTCTAAACGTCTTTTAATCGTTTGTTCTGTAAATGATCCGCTTGGCGTTAAATACCAATCTGCCACCTCGACAATTAAGCAATCATCAGAAACAGTTATCTTAGTAGCTTTTTTATTAAGTTGGAATAAATCGCCATTAGGATAACCACTTTTGAAACAATAAGAATTATCAAAGTCGTAATTAGCCATTCTATCTCTTTTTTTAAAATGGTAAATCATTGTTTTTATTTTTAGTTGGTTTAACGTCATTTAATACCCATTCTTTGAATGCGTCAGCTATTTCTAAAATCTTTGCAACATCAGACTCCCCAACTATATTACAAGCGTTTGTAAGTGCATTTTGTTTTACTATCAACTCTTGAACATTATCTTTTGATTTATTAGAGTAGTTGTTGTTTGTCTTAAAGTCAGTAGAAACTGGTTTTACTTTATTTATAGTTGTTCCGTTATATTCTCGTGTTGTCAACTCAACATCTGTTTCTTTACCCACTATGAATTTATTTTGAGTTTCTGTTTTGCTTAAATATTCTGCAATCATTCCATCCTCAAACTCTATTATGTGTTTAAAAAACGTACCCCACTGCGACTCAAAAGAGCCATCTTGTTTAATTGATTTTACTGATTTTTTCATTTTGTTCCAAATTTTATATAAAATATTAATAATGTGATTAAAGCCCCTAAATGAGCCGAAAATAATAATTCTGGACTAATATTAGTCAGAAAGTAAATAATAGCGGTAAAACCGCCTAAAATAGCCGAGTAGATAATAAAATCATCAAAGCTATAATCTATAAATTGTATTTGCGTTCCTAATTCAAGCCTTGCTTGATCCTTTAAAAACTCTTTTTTTGCTAAATCTTTCATTTTGTTTTTTCTATAATTACTAATCTGTCTATGACTAATTTTAATCCATCAGCTCTTCCGTAATGATAATTATATAATGTTTCATTATCGTTTGCTAACTCGTAATGGGCTTTTTTTAACTCCATCTCTTGCATTTTGCGGAACTCCGCAATAGATTGCATAATTAATAAATCTTTTTTTGTCATTGTTTTAGTGTTTTAGTTAGTTATTAAAAAGGGAAGATTGCTCTCCCCATTGTTATTATTTTGATTTTCTAATTAATTCAAAAGCATTTAATAAAGTAAAAGAACCGCCTAAAGACTTCCAAAACTCTTTTACCTCTTGCATTGTTTCAACATCTACATTATAAATATAATCACCTTTAACTAAAAGGTTTTTTCCATAATCAAAAGCAATTTTGATGTCTAGTTTAGTTCCGTTTGATATGTTATTTAATTTAGTCATTGTTTTGTGTTTTAGTGTTATTGTTGGTACAAATATACAAGCTTTTTTTAATTGTGCAAACTTATTCACAATAAAAATGCAAAAAAAAGCAATTTTTATAATTCTACTAGGTTAAAATAATTTTATAAAAAAGTTAAAAAGAATTAAGTTTATTAATTTAAAGATAAAAAAAGGGGCTAAAATTAATTAACCCCCCTTGAACAACAAAAACACAATGTAGTATATACATTTAAAAAACTATATACAAATATACTAAAAAATGTGTGTTAAATGTGCTATTTGACCATATTTATTATGAACGAAGCCCTCAACCGCTTTAATGCTTCCAGTATAACCTTTTTGATAGTGCCAGGAATCTGATCCACTAGGAGAACGCAAAAATTCAACTGTTACCCCTATATTATCAAAGCTACTCATAAATTTATATCTTTGTTTGTGGTGTAAATGATGTAAATACCAATATCGATATTTAGTATTTGCCCACATTATAGGCTCCTCTTGTGCCATATGCAAAGGCAAAGAATTTAGCTTTGCTCCGTCTCCATGAGTTAATCCTATTAAACTATTCTTCCAACTATAATACTTTCTATGCTTAGGCTCTGCATCTACTTTAACGCTATCTGTATTTCTGTACCAGCTTTTTAATGCGTGTGCTAAATGGAATCCGCTCATATAGTCATGATTACTCATTGAATGCACACAATCCACTGGGGCTATTTGAATAAGCATTTCAACAATTTCAACATAAAGCTCTAAAGCTTCTGTAAAATGTCTAAACCATTTGCCATCTGTATCTTGTGGAGTTCCTTTTGTTGTTCCATTAGTAGATAAAGACGTATCTGTGTGTAAAATATCATTACCAATACAAAATAAAATTTTTTCTAATGGATAGCCCTCCGCATTCCTTAAAATACCTTTTACACCCTCTCTAACTCGTTCTTTTGCTATTTCTATATTATAGTCGTCTCCAGTTTCTAAAGAGTCCGCAAATTTTCCTATATGTACGTCTGCTGGATTAATGATTAATAAATGTCCATCTTCTCTTTTTGGATAATCTATTTGAGGATATGAGGGGCTGTAATTAGATATTAATTCTTCAATAGACTTTAAAAACTCATTTCTTGTGAATTCGTTTGGCTTTGCAAAAATTGAAAACTTTTTACTTTTATACCAATAATGAGAAACCGAATTTATATCAATGCCTACTTCTTCACATTCTCCAGCTAGTAAGCTTTTAGCTTCTTTATCTGCTCTATATTCGTCTATTAGTTTCCATTCGTCTTGTTTTAGCCTATATCTTTTGTTCATTTTTTAATTTTAGTTATCGTTCTACCTACAAAGTAAGCCCCATAAATAGAAAGTAATAAAGTCTGATATACTGGTATGTAAGACTCGTTTAATTTAAAATCTCCTAGATTGCCATCCATAAATGAAATAATAACAAATATAACTGTAACAAATATTAAAGACATTGGTCTAATGTTTTTGCTTAATTTATTATCGCTTAAATTATCTGATTTCCATCGTTCTGTTACTTGATTTGCTGCATTTTTTTCAGCATCATTAACTATTTTTTGAAGCTCGTTTTTTACTTGTTGTAATTCTTCTTTATTTGTTATGGTAGTGTCTAAAATTCCTTCTGCTTCTTTAAACAAGCTACTAAATAAACCGCTTAATAAGTCCATATAGAATTGTTTTTACTGTTATCTACGTCAACATGAATAAATGTTTTACTTATTCCGATTCTAGTAAAACCCACTTTTATTAATGCAGTTATAATTTTTATTCTATTTGTTCCGTTATCGCAAGCAATATCAACAGCTAAACCTTTTAAATGACTGCTATTTTTAGAGCTGTTTTTTAATGATTCGTTTTTTTCTTTACTTCTCCATGAGCTTGTAATTTTAAAAGGTGTATTAGATAATTCTCTGGCGTCATCTAACATCTTTAATAAATTAGCATTCATTTTATCAAAACAATTTACACCATCGCAAGTAAACTCATCTTTATTAAAATGTTTCATATTATTAATCTTATTTAAACTTTTTGTCCAAGTTCCTAAATTAAACATTACTTTTTATTTTTTCTAAAATAAATTATTTTGTCAATGGTATAAAATATACCAACACATAAAGCTATTATTTGTAAAATTGTATGTACTTGCGTAAGGCTTAAACCTAACGAAACTGTGTTAATACTAAAAACGTCAATATTTTCTTTTATAAATTGTTTCATTTTTTTTTAAATTACGCTCGTTCTAGGATCAAAAGATGTTAAAATTTCAATATCTCCATACATTTTAGTTGAGCTTACTTTTGTTCCCTCTTTTTTTATACTTGGTATTATAACGTCATTTGAATTTAAAGACCCATCTGCTAAACTTGGAGTAATACTAGCAGAAAATACATAAGCCGCATTATTTTGACTGGTCATTGAATAGCTATCAATCAAAGTTAATTGTGTGGCGGTAGTTCCATTTTCTGTTACAGGTTTTTTCCATAAGCTAAAAACAAATATTTCTCCAGCCCCAGCATTAGTAGTAAATTTATAATTTATTCTCTCTACTTGACATCCATTATGAGGAGCGTTAAAAAATCCATATCTAGCCCCCCAGTTATTACCTTTAGAATCTCCACTAGCTAAAATTGCCCCAGAATTAACATTAAAATTATATTGAGTAAATGCCATTAATAAATCGTTCCCATGCGTGTTTCCTTGCTGGTATAAATGTAAATGATTTAAACTGTTTTTTCTAAATAAAGTATTACAGTAATACTCTTGATTTAATATAATTAAACTTCCAGCCTCTATTATCTTTTCAAAATCAAATGAAACAAAACTAATTCGACTGTCGTTATAGTTGAAATTTGAGCTTAATACTAAATCATAATTTGTTCCGTCTGTACTTATTAAAACAACTTTGTCTCCGCTAAATAATAAAGTTCTTGCCGCCGTTGAGTTTGCTGCGACCTCTAAATCAGTTGTCGTTGCGTCAGATGTTCTTTGAGTAACAATTAATATGCTTTTATTTTTTAAATAGTTGTATGTACTCATTTTATATTTAATTTAATATTCCAGTCCAATTCGTTGGAGTGTTTCCTATATTTGATTGATTTCCATTATAAACCCCAACTGTTATTACTTGTGTTTCTCCACTTAAATTTAAAGCGTAATAATCTCCGTTCCAAGTGTCGCTGTTAGCGTTAAATGTGCATTGAGAGGGCATATAATTCGAGCCGCTAATAGTAATGCCATCTAAATATGTAAATTTTGTTTTATCAGTTATTTTTAATGATCCATTATAAACACCAGATCCAGCTTGCTGACCATCTAATATCTCTTGAACTAACAATTTTGTTAAAGGCACATAAGAGCCGCTATTAAAAGCTCTAAATCCTTGTGGGTTAACTTCCCATGTTAAAGTTGTTAAATTAAATGTTTCTAAGTTTCCTACCCCAGTTCCGCCGCTTCCAATATATAATTTGCCAACCTCATAAATATCGCCTGTTAAAAGTGGTGTTCCGCTTGGACTGTTTTTAGCTTTATAAATTTGTACCGCAGATGTAGTTCCATCAACATTATAATTAATGCCCTCTGTGTTGTCGTAAGATGGAGCAGAAAAAATTAATAAATTATCCGCTGTTGGTGTGGTTGGAGTTACAATCGTACTTGTCCAACCTTGTAAACTATATTCAACTGTGGCGTAAAATTCAGCATATAATTGACCATCAAAAGGAATTTCTGCGGTGTCTCCTGTCATTGTTATTTCATTGACTAAACCATTTTGATTAAATAAATAACTTTGGAATGTTGCCCCAGTAAGAAAGTAATTATCGTTATCAACCCATTGCTCTCCGCCTGGATAAATTCGAGCGTATTTAGTTTCTGATGCACCGACTAATTTAAAACGCCCAGTAATAACGACTTTACATTGGTTTTGGGAATATTCATAAATATTTGTTGAAGAATATGGAGTAAATTCATTACCATCAATTAAACCATAATTAAAACGTCTTTTAAAAGATAATGTTGCTCCTGTTTGTGCTACTACTTCCCCTAAATTAATCGTTAATAAATTATTAGCACTATTATTAAAGGCATAATTACCTCCGCTATATTGAAAATCTGAATATCTATATCCGTTCCATATCGGAATCTCATTAAAATTAAAAGCGTAAGGATATGTTGATCCGCTGTTATTATCATAAGAAATAAAAGGAATATTAAAAGCGTTTATTTTATCATATTCTGCTATAACTTCTTTTAACACCGCTAAATAATCAAAATCGCCATTAGCTAGTCTTTTTATATTTGTACCCTCTGAAATAACACCGCTAACACTACCGCTTTCATTTGGTACTCCTTGCAATGTATTAGCTTTATAGTAATTTCTATAAAAATGAGTGTTTCCAGTAGTCCAATTATCATAATAATTAACTTGAATAATGTTCCATTTGCCATCTGCTAAAAAACAACGCATTCCAAAAGCTTTACAAATTCCATTTAATAAATCAAATGCACTAGAATATGTTTTAGTTCCGTTTTCTCCTAATTCAACGAATGCCATAAAATTAAACCTAGAATAGACTAGAGGGTCTCGGTTAGCGGCATGTGTCATGTTTGGAGTAGTCCAGTCAACATAAGTGGATATATAAGGGTCTGAATCTCCCCAGAAAACAGTTGTAGCAACTTGCAATCTTAAAGCATAACCAAAATATTGTAAAGTTTGATAAGACGAGGGAGTAGAATAACCAACGCCATCGTCAAATTGAACATCTTGCAAAGCAGCCAATCCGCATATTGCTGTTAAAGTAAACTTTTTAGGGTAAGCAACGTCTTGTTCTGGTGATATGTCGTTTAACAAATTACCGCACCAGTATAAACTATATTCACCAGTCGTGTCGGTTGTTTCGCTTCTTTGTATCTCCATTTGATACCTACCATATTCAGCAGCCTTTATTTTATTTATTTCTTGCTGCTGTGCATTGCCCTCAATATAAATTTCAAACTGGCATTCGCTAGGAATTAAACCAGTAAAGCGGTCTTGGTCTTTGTTTTGATATGTCAATTCAAAACCATTAACACCTAAATTAGGCTCATATAAAACATCAGTTAAGCCATCGTTATCAAAAATATTAATCTGATAAAATACGCCAGAATCACTTTGAAATTTAAGTCTAAATTTTCTTTCTCTTGCCATTAGTAACCTCTTGTTCTGTTTCTATTGTTTTTTGCTCTATCACTACTTAGTAAAATATCTGATCCTTTTATTGTTCCATAAACTTCTACATTGCCGCCTCCTGTGTCGCTAATCATTGATTTTAATTTGTCTAAAGGTGCTATTACCTCTGGATTGCTTATGCTTGTTCCAGCACCCTCACCAATTAACCCAAGAGTAGCCCCAGTAACTAATCCACCATTTGCAAATGGCAATATATTCATTATACCCTTACTAAATGATCCAGCGGCTAAATCAAGACTTCCAAACCCAAAAGCACCTAAAATTGATTTCATTGCAACCATAGCGGCTATTTGTGCCAACATAGCTTTAAAAGCTTGTTTTGACCCCTCTATAAATGAATTAAAAAATCCCTCGCTACTTTGTAAAGATTGGGCAAATACTCCTTGTATTGTGTTTCCAAAACTTTGAAAACTATTTGTAATTTTATTGCCTAGTTCTTCAAAAGGGGTTAAAGATTCTGTTAAACCTGTGGCGGTTTTTTCCGCATTGTCAAATGATTCTGCTACCTTGTTTAATTCTAAAGATAATATTTTAATTGGCTCAATTCTATCGAGAACAGCACTTTTATTAATGTTTTTTTTAGGCTTTTTCTTTGGTGTAAAAAATGGTTTTCCAGTAACAGGATTAACAGCTCTCCCACTTGCCATACTTTGTAAAATGTCTGATGGCATTCTTTGTGGAGTTTGTTTTGTAAAATCTAAACCTTTTTGAGCTTTGCTAACTCCTAAAATAGCATCTTTAACTCTATTAAATACATCAACAACTTTATCATAATTAGCAGTAAGAAAAGTTGCAGCAGCTAAAGCAGCACCTATTACTCTTCCTTGTGGAGTTAATAATTTAAAAGCATTAAAAACAAATTTTAAAGCTGGTAAAAGTTTTAACAAAAAGAATTTTCTTAAAGTTGCAAATGCAGTAACTAATTTCCCAAGTATTATTAAAATTGGTCCTATTATAGCAGTTAAAGCTCCAAATTTAACAATAGATTCTTTTGTTTCTTTTGAAGTTGCTGAAAGAGTATCAGCTAAAGATTGAAGCATTTTTTTTAATGGTTCTATTCCCTCAACTATTATAGCTCCTAGTTGTTCATTTACATCCGATAATTGATTTCCTAATTGTTGGAATGGACCTAATCCAGCTTTAGCCGCCGCTTCTGCTGATCCTCCGAATTGAACTTCTAATTCTTTTAAAATTAAATTTTGAGCTTCTGCTAGTCTGTTTGTTTCAACAAGACTGTTAATTACTGCTTTTTGCTCATCACTAAATTGAATTCCAGCTCGACTTAATGCAGATAAATTTGCAACTGGATCATTTAATGCTTTTCCTAATTGAATACTTGCAGACTTTAAATCTCCTTTAAATGATTTGGTAGCTAAGTTTGTAACTGCTATTTGTGTTTTTGCAAATTGCTCTCCAGCTATATTAGTAAATGTTAAAAGTTGAGCAGTAGCATTTTGTAAAATATCTTCATCTCCAAAAAGAGTTTTAGTTTGTAAATCTGCTGCCATCTTTTGCAGCTCTTCAGAAGTAAAACCAGCAGCTTCTCCAGTTGATTTAAGACCAGCTTCTACTTGAGCAACTGCCTTAGCTTGAGCATCAAATGATTTAACTGCTAAAGCTCCAAGTCCTACTATTGGCAAAGTTAAATTTCTAGTCAATGTTTGACCAGTTCTTTGCATACTAGCACCAAACTTTTTAAGGCTTCGAGTTGACTTTTTTAAATTACTTTGAAACTGCTTATCGTTTAAAGATAGTTTTACGCTTAAATTCTTTTCAGCCATTTTTTTTATTTATTAAATCGTATTTTTTAACTAAATATTCAGCCCTCTTTTTTTGTTTATTAACATCTTTTGTTTGTTCTTGTTGTTCCCATTCAAACTTAATTAGTTTTTCTGGCGTTAAATTTTGTCCTTTTTTTGTATGTGGTTGCAACATTAAACAAGCTAACCATCTTACTCGTTCCCATTCCCTCTTTTCTTTTGATTCTATTACGTCGTTTCGACCTTTTTGAATTAAAAAAAATTCATGAAAAGTTAAATTCCAAAACTCATCTGGTAATAATCCGAGACCATAAGCAACCGCCTCTAAAGTATCCCAGTCTATTTCTTTGCCGCTTTTGTCTTCTTTGCGGCTTTGACGTTTCCCTCGTTTCCAAGTTTAGCACTAAATTGAGTAGAAAATACTTCTAAAACTTTATTTAAAGCTTCAAAATCTTCGTCTAATAAATCTGCTACACCATCAACAGTTAAAGAACATTCTTGACCGCTTACTCTTGATCCGTCTTTTATTCCGTTTAAAATCAAATAACAAGCGTCATCTAAACTCATTGAATCGCCTAATTTATCCAAATCGCTCAAAGCCTTGTTTGTGTCTTTACAAAACATTCTTAAAGCGTTCATTCCAAACCTAACAGGAAAATCAATTCCGTTTATAATTACTATTTCGTACATTTTTTATCGTTTTTTTTTATCGTTATTATTAAACTATCATTGAAGAGGCGGAGTATAACCCCCAACCTCGACAACGATAAAATCATTATACAGCGGTTTTAGTTAAAACAGATGTACCCTCTATTGAGCATGAGTAAGTTGGAGCGTCTTCTGTACCACCGCTTATTTCTAAAGATGTTAGAAACCCGCTACCTGTTAAAGTGTAACCAGCCGGAGTAGCTAAAGCAAAAGTAAATGTTACCGCAGTCCTGTTAAACATTTGGTCAAATAATTCTGCTACGTCAGTGTCTCCAGCGGTTGCTGAAAAATCCATAAGACCATCAGCACTTAATGAAAAACTTTTAGTACCTCCTAAAAGCTCTCTCCAACCTGCCGAGTCTTTTGTTGTAATGTCTATTGTGTCAACGTTCATTGACATTGATACGTTTTGCGAGTGCATTAATTTCGCCTCTGATCCTCCACTACTTGGAGAAACTTTTAATATTAAATCTGTTCCGTTAAAAATTGCCATTTTATTATATATTAATTAATTAATTATTGATTGTATCTAAAGAAGATTCTTCTTTGTTCTTCTTTTTAGATTGCTTTTTTTTATTATCTATTGCGTTATTATGCTTTAAAAAATTATAAACTGCTCTAACTACATCATAAGATTGACCCTCTTGATATTCAACCTCTCTGCATTCTATATTTTTTTTTATTTTTACTTTATACGTTTCCATAAATTTATCTATTTATATTAAATCTGTAATCATGTGCTATTTGATAAATTCCATTTGTTCCGCTTGTATCGTCAAAAGACTCAATAGAATTTTCAAAAAATATTTTATCAACTACAACTCCATCATAAGTACCGCTAACATAATCTAAAGCAGTTCTAACAAAACCAGACAAAGTTATTAAATCACTATATTTACTATGAACTAAAGTAATTTGAACGCTTACATAGTCGTATGTAGATACTCCGTTTTTTGTCATATTAGGAATATCACTTACAACTTGGTAAACTATAAATGGAAGTGTAGGATCATTTTGACTAAACTTAAATCTAGCTGGAAATATTCTAGTAACGCCGCCAATTGTAACCAATGGAGCAACATTAGAATCATTACTTAAAATATTATATATTACTTTTCCTACTTCCATTATTTTTTAAATCGTTTTTCAATCAATCCTTTTAATTGATTTGTTACATCATTTAAAGCTTGCTGACCTTTGCTTCTTGCGGCTTGATCCAACAGCCTTAAACCAGCAACACCTTTAAAACCATATTCTAAAAAGTAAAAATAGAAACCAGTTTTGTTCATATTAGCATAAGCCCCTTTTACTCTTGGACCTATATAAACGCTTGGAGAAACTCCTCGCCTGTTTTTTCCGTTTATAATAGCTAACGATTTTCTTAATTGCCCTGTCTTTTTTGGCACTAAAGCCTTTAACTCCGTTAAAATTGGCTTGGCTGCTTTTCTCATAGATTGCCTTAAAACAGTTTTATTTTTACTATCAGACATATTAAGACTCTCTAAGTTTTTAACTATTTCTTTTAGCTCTTTTGTATCTATTGTAACTTCAGTAGTCATTAACTTGAGAATATATCTTTTAAATCTTTTTTAACTAATGTTAAAAGCATTTTATCTTTTCTACCTATTTCTTTTATTCCTAAAATAGCATATTCATTATCTCCATCACTTAGATAAAAATCTGGACTTGTACCTATTGCAGTCCTATATCTAATTAAAC
>Ga0181394_1000488_pt1 | contig 17412 bp, 20 predicted proteins | sample 17SPOviralmetaG_FD_130123 | JGI IMG/M metagenome (GOLD analysis project Ga0181394, IMG submission 130123) | Marine viral communities from the oligotrophic San Pedro Time Series (SPOT) site, San Pedro Channel, CA, USA - 17 SPOT_SRF_2010-11-23 | ecosystem: Environmental > Aquatic > Marine > Strait...
AACAAAAAAATCTTAGGATGACACTTTGGGGTGACACTTTTAAACGACTTTGCTGTCACCCACTTTTAACAAGAAAACACACAAAAAGTTTTGTATAACTTTTTTAAAGTATTAACAATATATAGCTTAAGTATTTCAAACGATTATAACCGAAATACTCAAAACCATAATAAAAGATATTAAATAAGAATTTCATTTTAGATTAAACTAACTTGTTTAAAAGTAATAATAATTGCTTATTGGTTTGTTTTAATTCTTCTACTTCTTGTTTCAAATGCTGAATACTTGAAACCATTGGTGCAATTAAATTCATCATATTTAGATTTAACATTCCAGTTTTCTTATGAGGTGAAACTAAATTTTTAGGAAAAACCTTTTCAACATCTTGGGCGATAAAACCATAGTGTTCTCTTTCTAAGTCGGTTTTGTATTTAAATTTAATGGGATTTAACTTACAAATTTCATTAATCCCTACATCTAAATCTATTATATCTTGTTTTAAACGAATATCACTGGGGTTCAAACTTCCACTATAAACTATATCACTGAAATAAGCATCAGCTCCTGATACATCACCACATATTATTCCACTTGATGTTATATTAACAACAGTAGTAGGTACTGTATTTACTGCACCTAACAAAATATTAATTTCATCTCCTTCTAAATCAATACGAGAAGTTGCTAAACTTGAATTTGTTATTTGAACTGAACCTAATACAGTTTCATTATTATACCCAATCTGTAATGCATCTGATATTTGTTGAATACAACTCTCACTGCTTGAACTAACGGCAAAATCATCTTTTAATTTTGTTCTTTTACAATTTTGAGTTGATATATAAGATTGACCGAATAGTTTATCATCACTACCTATCTCAGGAATATAAGTTTGAAATAATGGTGCTCCTGTATTAACAGGCTCTGCTACAAGGGATGTTAAACCTTCTAATACAACTTTGTTTGAATTTGGAGATAATTTTAAGTCTTGTGTTGAATGTGTTGTTATTTCATTTGTTTTTAATATTTTACCTGAATTAATCTCTATGTGTGTTCCGCCTGGGTTTAATAGTAAATCACCAGAAGCAGTTGTTATGTTAGATACTTGTAAGTGTTTAGAAGAGTTTATTATTACATTACTACCTGTTGGGTTAATAGTGATATCACCTGTCCCTGTTGTTATTGAACTTGTTTGTAAGTTTTTTCCACTATTAACAATAACATTACTACCAGTAGGGTTAATCGTTAAATCTGATGTTGATGTGATTGTGCTTGTTTGTAAGTTTTTTCCACTACCGATAACTACATTATTACCAATAGGCGAAATAGTAATATCACCGATTTCAGTTGAAATATTACTAACACGAAATGTTTTGGCTGTATCTATTTTTACATTGCTACCTCCTGCCGTCAAAGTTAAATCTAATGTTGGAGAACTGATTGTGGATGCAGTTAAAACTTTACCAGAAGGAATAGCAACATAACTGCCCGTAGGAGATAATGTTAGGTCGCCAGAACCAGTTGTTATGGTATTATTTACTTGTAAGTTTTTTCCTGATTGTATAATTATGTTTGAACCACTTGCTCTTAATGTTAAATCATAAACACCAGCATGGGTATTTATAAAATTTGTCCGCAATTGATGCCCTGTATCTACTCTTAAATCTGCTCCTGTGATATCAATATAACTACCACTATTTGGTCTAAGAGTGTTAGTATATAAACTGCCAGAGTTTCGTGTGTTTTGTGTATAAATATCTCTATATTCTAAAAGAGTTGTTCCTATATCTCGTGTTTGTGTTGCTATTGGTCTGATAAAATCTGTTTCTAATGGATAATGTGTAATTACTTTTTTATCAGTATCTTTTGAAAAGATTGATAATACAGCATCCGAAGATATATAAGCACTAAACACTATTTCTCCATATTGAGACTGGATATATGATTTGTTTGATGCTGTTGTTAAACGAAAAGCATTTTGTGTGCCGTCATTTATAAATAATGTGGATGCCTTGATATTACCTGTGTTTAAAATTTCAGTAAAAACATTATTATATTTTAAACTACTACTTCCTATGTTTCTTTGTAATGTTATATTAGGTAAAATATCTTGTGTTTCTAATGTAGATAATGTTTGTATTTTCCCTGTTCCGTGGCAAGAAATCTGTATTGATTTGTTTGCTGCTGTTGTTGTTAGGTGGGTTGGAGATGCTCCGTTAGAACTGTCAATTTGAAATTGTTGATTAATCCTTATGCCATCAGGAGATAAGAAGTGTGTGTGGTCTGCATCAAAGTTTATAAAAACCGGATTTGTATTATCATCTCTATAAGCAATATTATTACAAACAATTTTGTTAGCATTATCAACTTCGATATTTTTTGTTCTTAAAATGTTGTATATTTGAGTATATGTGTCTTGTATATCTATTCTTAGATTATCAACAGAAGGCACACCTCCTGTGTCCGTGTAAAATTTAATGGAATTAGTCGCATCTGAAACAAACTCAATTGCTTCTTCTGTTGTTTGGAGAATTTGATTTTTTAATGAACTGATATCTGCTAAATTCAATAGAGACTTCCCAAAGTTTGATATCCCATAAGCATTTATAGTATCGTCTTGCCTTACAGAGATTATCATTTCTGTTTCACTTATGCTCGTGTTGGCAATGTTTTTAAGTCTTTGCGGTAATTCTGCTCCTGTGGCAGATTGAATACTTCCGAATATGGTGTATGACATTTTGTATTTATTTAATTTAATAAAATTGTTTTATAAATATTTAATAAATAAATTATAATATGAATTCTAATAATTTATTTATCTATAAAATAATGGTGGGTAATTTGTGTTATATTGGGAGCACTAAGGATATAGATAGAAGAATGTATAGCCATAAATATGCTTGTTGTAATGAAAAAAACAAAGATTATAATTTAAAATTGTATAAAACTATCAGAGAACATTACGGGGATAATTGGGATAATGTGAATTGGTCTGTGATTGATTGTTATTATAATGTTAGTATTGATTTTAGAAATGAGATAGAGCAATACTATATAGAATTGTTTAAAAGTGAATTAAATATGAGAAGTGTTAATTTTATTGGAATGAAAGAATATTACAATGAAAATAAAGAACATATTATAGAATACCAAAAACAATGGTATAATGAAAATAAAGAACAAATTAACGAAAGACATAGACAATATCGTATTAAAAATAAAGAAAAAATTAAAGAAATAAACAAACAATGGTATATTAAAAACAGAGAAAAAATTAACGAAAAAATTACTTGTGGTTGTGGCTCTACATACACAAGGCAACACAAAAAAAGACACGAAAATTCAAAAAAGCATCAAGACTATTTATCTACTATTATTTAACAAGTTTATTGACTATTGTTGTAATTCGTTTCAATTTGTTTTCATTTTTATTACACCTTTTCTCTAACTCGTATAACCGCTGTTGTATAATATCCAATATAGATGACCCGTTATCACTTTCAATATCAGGCTCCTCTTCTTCTTCTTGTTCTGGCTTAGTTTGTAGAATTGTTTTTAATTCTTCAATCTGACCTAAAACACTTGTATATTTGTCATTAATAATTTTATGTTTAATATTTAAACTTTCTATTTGTTGTTCGTATTTCAAATTTTCTAAAATAACAGGTTTTTCTTGTTCTGGCTTCCCCATAGATTTCAGTAATTTCTTTATATTACTAAAATCGTTTTGCTGTTTTTCTGCTTTATAGACTTCTTTTACTATTATACCATCACTGCCTAATTTATTAAATTTAGCATCTAACTCTTGTAATGCTTTGATTATAACAGCAATGAGTTCTGTGTATCGTAATCCTTTTCTATCTGTTTCTTTATCGTGAATATATACAGCTGTGTTTCGTAAACAGGTTTGTTCTACATCTTGTGCTATTAGTCCCAAATGGGTTCTAACCCCAGTTTTCCATTTATAAGAAACTGGTTTAAGACCATTTATTATATCAAGTCCATTATGTAATAAACTAATATCTGTTTTTTGTCTGATGTCTGATGTTTGAATGCTACCATTAGTAGCATAAACTTCTGTATATCTTAAAGCCGAAGTTCCCAAAGCATAATCATCATCGGTCAATGGTCTAACATGATTAGTTTTCATAACATCATCTTCTATTGTTAGAAGCTTACTTCCTCCTGTTCCCGGATCTAATGCTGAATTACTATGGCTTCCTCCTTTGTAAAAAGCATAATTTAAATCACTACGAAAATATAATGTTGAACCTTGAACTCCTGTTGAATAATTATTCCCAAAATATTCTATTTTCTTTGAAGTAACACCACCAAACCTAATCTCACCGATATACAATGGTACATCAATGTTAATTTGGTGGGTATCCGTATTTATTTCTAAGAAATTATTAGTAAAACCATTTTCAGAAAATCTTGTTTTTGAACCGCTGTTTAGTTGAAACAAGTATGTATTTGGCAAATTATAATTTGAACCATCTAAAAACCGCAACATTACTTGGTCGTTCATACTAATATTTCCGCCATCCGAAATTTTGTAATAACTGCTATCATTAATATTCGAATATACATTATTAAATCTTTTTGTTGAAGCACCTATATCGTGGTTGTAAGATACTGAATTAACCCTAATACCTTGTGTGAATAGTGTAGTTCCAGTATTACAATAAACACTTGTATTAAAAATATTTAAGGTTGGACTATTTAAAGTTGTAGTAGCACCAGCAATCGTAATACCTGTGGCTTCGCTATTGCTTTCTAATTTTACACCACCAGCACCACTTGCTTTTAATTTAGATTGGTTGCCATTTTGAGATATACTAAGATAGTCATTCCCACTCGTAGGTCTTATTTTCATTTCATTATAAACATTTGTTTCAGTATCTTTTATTTGTAATCTTAAATTAGCATCTCCATCAATAGTCATATTGATTTCACCCACACCATTATCATTGACACTGACAGCAGTAGGTGAGCCATCTAAGTCGGCTTTTAATTGGGCTAATGATATTGAATTCAATAGTGTTTTTCCATATGTAGAAATAGGAGTAGCATTAACAACACCATCGTCTTCTACAACTAAAAGCTGTTCGTCATTAGGTAAAGTTGTGTTTGATATATTTTTTAACACGGTAGAAAGAGTTGCTCCTCCACCTGTTGTTGAACCAAAAATTGTGTAATTTGACATTTGTTATATTTAATTTTAATTAGAGATTTTTTAAATGTTTATTTTAGATATTCTTTCATTAATCGGTTCATAACTCTCTTTTTAATCATTTTGTTGTTGTAGAGTGCAGTGATTGCTCTTTTAATGACAACTGGACTATTGTTACCTGCTTGTAAAGAGGCAAGGTCTAACATCATTTGACCTATCCCATCACCTGACACTGTTTCTTCTCGTTTTGTTTCTTCTACTCCTCCTAACTCTTCTACTCTTTTTTCTAATTCTCGTGTTCTTGGTGTAGAAGTCGGTGCTTCGGGTAATTTTCTTGTGATTTTCATAACATCTCGTTCTTCTAAAAACATTTCTCTAAAACTTTCAGGTGTAATTGTTGAACTGCCTTCTAAATTTCTAAGTAAGGACGAAAGCCTCTCAGCAGTTAAAGTTTTTAATTCATTTTCACTAACACTATCATAGTCTGCAAGTTTTCTTATTTCTTGAATAGTTTGTTTTTTAACCGGTTTTCTTCCTTTTTTAGCACTTGGAGGGGCACTTGAAGTAGGTGTTGTTTTCATTGCTTCTTTATAATTTTCGTATAATTTGATAACAGCCTCAAAAGTATCATCTATATAACTGCTATCTTTATCAAAGGTTGGTGAAGAAATTTCTTCTTCAAAAATATCTAAACCTTCTGTATTACCTAACATAGATAATATCTGTTTAATTACTTGTGTCTTTTCTTGTTGTTGAATTTGTCTTTCAACATTTTGTGTTGTGGATTTTACACCCGATAAAGCACTTGAAATAGTTTCAAGTTTGTCTAATAAAGGTTTGTTTTTTTTAATATACAACTCTTGTGCGACCAAATCACCAATCCTTGATTGATTTTGTGTATTGAAAAACAACTTTTGTGCTGCTATAAGTTTATCAGCATCTTGTTTTTTTATAGATATAGTATTAAATTGCATAATATTTTAATAATTAATTTATGTTTTTTAAATGTATTAATTATTAAAAAAGTTTTTATTTATTTACTGCTGAACCACAGATACAAGCCCCTGCTGCGGGATTAACTGTACGGAGGCATAAGAGAGAACCATTAGATATAGAGTAGTGGCATTAGCAGAAACTGGATTATTCATTTCTACTCTTAACTGATATCCGGAAGCGGTAGGTTTTAGTGTATCAAAACCAAAATAGTGAATAGGGTAAAGGTCTCTAAAATTGCGAGGAGTAATTAGATGGGAACTATCTTCATCACGGTCTTTTCCCATAAATCGTGTAAGCTCTTCATAGGCACGAGAGACATTTGTTGAATTATCAGCCCAATCAGTAGCATTATATTCATACTGCTGATAAGGGAAATTCTCGCCGTTAACAATTAATCGCAGAGAGGTCATAGACATATGGTCAAACTTAAAGTTATTAACATTACTTCCAGTACCGGTATTACTTGAAGCAAACAAAAAGGCACTATGAGGTCTCTGAGACAGAGTAGTAAAAGTATAACTACGATTAGCCGCAGTAGTGCTATCAGAAATAAAGGTTTCGGCACGGAGATATTCCCAAGGAATAGGATTGCCAGAAACAAACCTCTGCTCAAGAGAGGGTAGTAATTCTAAACTCGGTCTAACCACTTTAACCCATAAATTGCAGTCAGTAATAACGAATTTAGGATTATCTGCCGAAGCTAGCACACATTCGGCACCAGTTCGTTTGGTGAGTTCTATGCGAACTGGACTTCCTTTCAATACTTTTTCAACTTCACAGAAACTAAAAATATCTCTTAACTTAACAGCACCAGTATAACTGATAACAGCTGCCGTGTCCTGGTCGGTAAATGCCTGTTTTGCTTCTTCATTGATAAGACCTCTTACATTTCTCCTTCTTTTAGCATGACCAGCATTACTATCAGCAGGGACAGTAATATCTCCTGATGCGGTCGCAATTGTTGATACTGCACCAGCCGCACTTCCTTCGTCTAAAACGAAATTTAAATTTTGACCCATGCTATTAACATATTCACTAGATTTTGTTAATAAAGTTTTAGTAAAATTATTGATATGAGCATTCTGCACATCCTCTACAAGTTTGTTAGATACAGATAAACGGCAGGTTTCAAAACATCCAAGTAATCCGGCGGCCTGTAAACAAACTCGGTGATTATCCCCTGTTACAAGAGCTGTTCCATCGGCTTTAGAAAAGTTGCCTTTGATTTCAAGGAAACTATCATGAAGTTGCACAAAGTCTTGAGTATCGCGGACATTCAGAGTAATGTTGGTATTACCTTCACTCACAGCGATATCAGGTAAATATTTGCGATAATAGCTTTTATTTGTGGTATTATCCATCACAGCTTCAGCACTTAATTCATATTTTTGCATTGTTATATATTTAATTAATTTAATAAACTCTTTAAATATAATTTTATATGTAATTCATAATAGAATTCTTCTTTTTTCCAGCATGGCCTCTCCCTGAAAGTCTTTTGATTTTAGCATCAATTTCATCCTGGATTTTTCTAATAGATTGTTGTTGTCGTTTATCTACAGACGATTTGACCTGTTGTAAGGCAGGCTGGACTACAGCGGGTGCTTCGTCTACTACAGATTTAGGTAATACACGATTAATTAAACTCTCTGCTCCTTTCTTACCTAACTGTTTTGAGGCTTCTGTTGCCTTTTCTACCGCAATTTGTTTACCTTGTTCTAAGGCCTTTTTACCTGCTTTAATAGCAACATCTTTTCCTTTAGCAACGGCTTTTCGACCTAACCTTTTGATTAGTTTAGAGATACCAGCTTTAATAGTATCAACAACCCCATATCCATGTTGGTATTTCATTTTGGATTGTGATTTCTGTAATTTAGCACAAGGCACACAAGCAACATTTTTTCTATGATGTGTAAGCATTTTATTTGTTATTTGAATAAATAAATAAAATCCTTTAAATTTTGTTTAGTTTAAACAACTTTTTCTTGAATAGAAAGGGAAATACGAACTGGAGAAACCAAATCAATTAGTTCATTACCATCCTGGTCTGTAAGACGGATATTTATAGAGTTGATTGTGTTTGTGTTTGTTCCTATATGATACAGGTTAAAGGGTATTATCTCTATGAGTGAACCAGGTGATACATTCGGCACATAACTATACAGACTATCGCTTTGTTCTCCATTACTTAAACTCTCACTCGCAGATACAATACTGCAATGGACTACATAGTTTGTAACTCCGTTTGATATATCAGCGAGATTGATGCCACCATTCAGTCCTTGGGTAGAAACAATTTGTGATGTCCACCCTAAAGTTTTATAGAGCTGACTTGTGGTTAAATCAAGTTGATAATTATTTTTCAGTTCAATATCAACCTTCAATGTCGAATAATTAGGAATAAGTAATATGTTGTTTGCCGTTCCTCCGTCAAGACTAATTAATCTATTGATTTCCGTATTTAGTTCTTCAATACTATAAATCCCTGTTGGGATTGTTATAGCAGCACTAAAACTTGACCCATCATAGTATTTAAAAGTGTTATTTCCTGTTCCAAATATCGTCGGAGAGATATTGGGTAATTCGTTCCAGTGAGCAAGTGAAATAAGTGCTACTTCGTATCGTTTTTGTTGGTCTAAAATAATTGGTGGACTATATCGCACCGTAAAATTACTTGATTTTCCTAAGCCAGTTGATATAATATCTAATTTCATTTTGTTATATTTAACTATTTATCAAGATTTTTTAAATAAGAAAAATTATTTAAAAGTTAATCATCCCCTACTACCATTTCATCCAGATTTTTACGATATCGTAATAGTTTTTTCTTTTGTGTTGTATCAATAAACAAGAAGCAATAATCCTCGTCTGTTGCTTTATTCATATATTTTAAGAATTGTTTTTGTTCTAAATCAGGTGCAATCTCATTAGAAATCCTCTTTGCTTCTGTTTTACTTGGGGTATTAAACATTGCATAATGACTACAGTTAATTCTAATCTTTCTTGGTATCGCAAAGAAAGATTGAGAAAGATACATAACAGTGCATTTCTTATGGCGACCCCGAATAAAATAATCTACTATTTTCTTCTGGTCTTTCTCCATCATCATATCATCAAACAAAACAATATTGTGTAAACTCCCATCTAATTCATCAACCACAGGGAACTCATCAAGGTCATTAGTCCAAGCTTCTATAATTTTATAATGTTCTGCATATCCTGCTCCCTTGTGTTTTTTCTGAAGTTTTTTGTTTATCTTTTCTTCAATCATATTAAAATGCTCCATTAGAAACTCCATTTTAGGTTGAAAAAGATGTTTGGAGCATACATACAATTTATCAACGATTAAATCTCTCACTATCATCTGTATACAGGCATTAGTTTTACCACTACCACTCGCACCTATCCAAGCAAGTCTATGTGGTTGTCTCGGCACTAATATATGTTTGGATTTTTCTATCTCTTGTTTAGGGCATAAATCATCTATATTTCTAAAAGTTAAATCATAAGCCATTTTGTTGTTATTATTTTTGTAAATTACTCTTTTTAAACCAATTAAAACTTAGGATTTATAACTTTTTCTTCATTGTAATAAGACGGGTCTGGAGTAAATGTAGATAAGATTTGGTCTGGTTTATATCCGTTGTGTAAGTGTTGTAAAACCTCGATACAATAATATCCACACCGATTACTCCGTGCATCTTGTAAATTGTCTCGATTGTAATAAATTGGTTTTTTATACTTTTTTAATAATGCGACTGCTTCTCTTGGTGGCTCTAAACCAAAACTATCAAAGTAAAAACTATAGTCTCTCTTTGGGTTATACTCTAAACAACACCAATGAGTTCCACCCCCATCACTATCGTCCATATTAACAACTACACACATTTTTTTCTTTTTGTTTGTTTTGACTTTGTTTAACAAATCCTTAGAATAACAACCTTTATAATGAGGAATATGTTTTAACATTTTATCTATTTGTGTGTTGTATAAGGCTTTAGTCTTTCGTTTCTTAAACATACCGAAACCTTGTTGTTCTAAATTAGCAAGATGACCTCGCATTAGTTGTTCGTCTCTTTTACTAAACCCCTTATCTTCACCTACTCCTCCAAACAGACCCTTCTTTCCTGTAATATCTTCAAACAAGGTTTTTGATTGTATGCCTTTCATCCCCATTTGGATATTAAGGTTGTGGTCTTTGTTTTCTTTCTGGCCTCGTTTTAATGTTTTAAGCATTTTGTTGTCGGCATCTCGTATATCTTTGTTAGATTTGGCGAGACTATATCTTATATCATGAGCCATACTCGTGTGGTCTGTAAAGGTTTTCGGTTGATTATTGTTAAAGTCTCGTAGACGAGTTATAATATTTGTTCCGGGACCGATGTAATTACCTATTTCTACTCCTTTTTTTGTTAATTGGGGAGCATGTTTTTCACCTTTGTATTTTTGAGTTCCACTAAACACTTTTGCTGCTAATCGTGTTCCTCCTACTAATTTTGATATCTCATTAAAAAATCCTTCTCCACTAATTATTTTTTCTTTCTGGTCGTTTTTTTTTTACCTACTCCCCGGCCTCGTTTAGAGCCTAATGGAACTAAACCGGAACCAAGAGGCCTCATCCCTGAACCAAGTGGTCGCATACCACTACCACAATGACCTTTACCCAATATGGCATCGGTAGCAGCAGCCCCAGCAGCACCAGCGGCTCCTAAAGCAGCAGCCCCAGCAGCAGCTTTTCCTGCAGCGATAATTCCCGGTAGTGCCAGTGCGAGTAATGGGAATAAGCCACCTACCTGCTGGCTAGATAAGGTTAATTGAACTCCTCGCTTGTTTTTACTTCTAATGGCTGAACTCACCTTTTTAAATTGTTCTGGCGATAAATCTAATTTGTGATTTCCGCCATTGACTAATTGTTGATGACTAACCCTGATTACAACAGGATTACCTTTTTTCTTAGCGGCCTTTACTTTGGCCTCATGAGATTTTGATAAACTAATGTTAATTTGAACCATTTTTAAATTTATTAAAGAATTCTTTAAACTAATAAATTTAGAGTTTTAATAAGAGGTTTATATCTGTTACACCAGTTAAACACGAGTTGAGTTGTCTGATTTTTTTTTACGAGCAATTCGCATAACACCATCATTTTTTTCTTCTTCATCATCTTCATCATCAGATAATAAAGTTGTTATATCTACAACTTTGCCAGATTGGATACTCTCTACAAGAGATTTTAACCTCTCCATTTCTCGTCTTTTTTTGTTTTGACGAGCCTGCTGCCTTTTCTCTTTTATACGACGAAAAATAATACTTGGTTCAAAAAGTTTTACCATAATGATAAGTGTTGCGATTAACGAACATGCAGATTGAATTAAATTTACCAATTCTAAATCTTGTGAACTGTAAGCATGCCACCAATGTGTAATATTAGTTGAGTTATTCATTTTTAATATCAATGAATAATTGTTTTAAATATTGAATTGTTTTTGTTTTTGATTTTGTTTTGATAAAATATACTCTAATTCTAACATATTAGAAGGAGACCTGTGTTGCTCTCGGCAGGTTATACAATGTGGCGATTTGCTATCGCCCATAGGGTGTATCAAGTTTTGACACTTGATGTTTACTCGAATGTTATAATAAACAAAATTTTGTCCGAAACAATGACTTTTTTTGTAAATATTGTTTGTTGTAATCATTATTTATTATAAAGAAATATTATTTTTAAAAAAAAAAATTATTCTTCGTGAATTATTCGTTGTTGAAATTCGTATCTTCGTTGAAGGTATTTCTCGAATTCGTGCAATCTGTCGAAGAAAAATTGTGGGTTATTCTGTGTAATCCGTTTGAAATTTTTGTTTAATTTAAAACAGTCTCTACACTGTGTATCTCGTATCTCTACCTTGTTTAAACAAGGATAACTCATTGTTCCTTCACCACATCTACCTCCAGTGGAGTAAAAAATACATATACCGTCGCATTTGTATCGTAAATTAGATTGTTGTTGTTCCATTTATTAAAACAAACATAATTTTTTAATTTTTTAATTTTTCTAAAATATCATTTCTCATTTTTTTCGTTTGTTGTCGAAGGCATTTAATATTCGTTTCTCTATGTCTTTTCATATTGTGTGCGGATACGAGACGATTACACCAAAAACAAGTTTCTTTGTTTTGTCGTTTTATTAAAATCTGCTTAAAGTTGTCCTTAATGTATTCTTTTTGAGTTCTATTAGGTATGTTGTTGTTTAAACTGGGTCGGTATTCATCATATACTGCTCTTTCAAACTCGCATGCTTCTTGTTTTGAAATACCATGAACTTCGTAAATCAGTTCTATCTTGAAATTAAGCATCCCTCCATATTTACGAATGGTTCTATATAATTTATAGTTATGTTGGGGGTAATTCGCATTATTACAATAATATTTATGTTGTCTTTTTCTTAGTTCAAAGTTCTGTGTTTTTCCAATGTAAGTATGTTTGACTAAATCGTCTCGGCAAGAAATGAGATAATAGTAATAAATAGCTTCTTGTTGTTCCATTTATTATTAGGCAAGATAATTTATTTTTAAAAAAAAAAAAATTTACCACAGATATTTTAAACTAAACCAAGCGGGACTATAGACTTGCTTATGAAATTGTTGTGCGGTATGTCTTGTTCTATAATTTTTTCGTCTCGTTTTATCGTAATGATTTAAATGTTGATATAATCCAATCTTGTCTTGAAAATGTTGATATTTACTGTGGCCGAAATGTTTTGTTTGTTTATCACCATTTTTATAAAAGATTTCCACACGATACTTTTTGTTTTTAATATTGCTTTTAGAGAAAACCAATCGGTTTCCATTGTGTCTTTTTACAATTTCTTCCATTTATTATAAAAACAAATCTTTTTTATAATAGTATTTAATGATTATATTTGTATTTTGGTTTGGTTGAATAAATCAGGTATTCGTCATCATAATTTAATGATTGTTCTACAACATAATTGAATTTTCTATCTGTAATAGCAAACGAGTTAATACACATAATTATCTCAGGTTCAGGTTGTTGGTAAGAATAGAAATAGTTTCCCATTTTATAGTCTTGTTGGTTGTATTTATATATGATTTTCTGCCGTTAATTATTCGTCTTCTAATCTCTATTTCGGCATAAAAAAAACCCTCACAAAGGAAGGTTTCTTTTATAACTAACACAACTATATATGATTTTAAATTCTTATCGATGATAATTAACCAAATTCCCAAAAGATAGTATTATTATCAATATAATATCCGCAACTTCCTACAACGATTTTAAAATGTTTATTGTAACACCAATAAGAATATACATTGTAAGGACATTGTCTTATTTTAGGGTTTTTATACAGATTTTTTTTCATAGAAATTCTTTGGGTTTTTGTCATGTTTTTAATAATATGTTGATATTTACTCCATACTTTTTTTTGATTAGACATAGACCATTTTTTATACTCCAATTTTGGAAAGAAACTATAAGGAGGAGGTGTTGGGTCAATAATTTTACCATCATCGTCTTCTAACCATATATGAAAATCTCCACTCTCTATAGTTTCTTTTGGTTCGACACCAACTCCATTTTTTAACAAACTTAAACATTGTTTATACTTACTTACAATTTCTTGTTTTTTTTCCATCGGTAACGATACAGACTGTGTGTCTGCGGACATCTCGCTTGAGGTGCGAGAAACCTTGGGTGACTGATGAGTAGACATAGTCAATTTATGATATTTTTTTTCTTAAAAATCAATTTTATTTTTATACGAAACTTTTTGTGTGTTTTCCTGATAAAAAGGGGGTGACACTTGTGTCGTTTAAAAGTGTCACCCCAAAGTGTCATCCTAAGATTTTTTTGTTTTTTCTAAAATGAATTTTAAAAAGTGTCAAAAGTGTCATCCTCGTCATCCTTATTAAACAAGATAATACCTGAATAAATTTCTGGTTTAAACAGAAAGTGTCACCCTTACCTTCATAAGTGTCACCCTTACCTTCATAAGTGTCACCCTTACATTCATAAGTGTCATCCTTAGTTTCATAAGTGTCACCCTTACCTTCATATCTGTCATCTTTTATTCTAAATTTTTAATAACATAATACCTTATTTTTTTTGTTCTAACAAAATCAATATAACATCCAGTCACAGCATCAAAGAAAAGTTGTTTCTTTAGTCTTTTTTCACCAGCATTGTTACAAAAGTTTTCATAAAGTCTATAAATAGTATCTCGTGAAAGTCCATTAGATATAGTTTCTTCGTTATGTGTAAATGTATCAATATACAAGTTCGGATTAATCGTTAAATCACCACAAGCGATTTCTTTGAAAAACTTAATGTGACTGGGTTGTGAATTTTCAATCATTCTTTCTCTTAATCGGGTTTTAGGGATATTTCTAAGAGAAACACACTTTTTAATATCAAATGTATTGAGATAATAAAAGAAATGTAGTGCTGTAGTTTCGGTTAAAACCTCATCGTGTATAGTCTCCCAATACTCTTCATCACCTTTCTTAGACTTACCTACTTCTATACAGGCATATCTCCTATCTCCTTTTTCTAATTTAAGAGCCATTAAATTATTAGACATTAACATAAAATTCACCATATTTGGGATTTCATATGCATCAACACCCTTTGGTTCCACACAGATTTCTGGGTCTGTAATCAGGTGTTTCATTGTATCGAACTGACTATGAAATTCTTGACTGGTAGTCGGCAGTTCATCAACAAAAACCATTATCTTATTTTTAACACAAGTGTTGTGTTTTTGTGTTAGTTTGTTTAACCCACTAACAACAGCTGAGATATGGTTACCAAATAAATAGTTTTTCAACCAATAACAAAAACTTCCTTTGCCTGTTCCTTGTTGTAACGAATGTAAAAACACTGCTACTTGTGTTTTTTGATAGGGTTTTTGGACTATATTAACTAACCAACTGACAATGTATTGATAACAAACATCATCATTATTACAAATTACCTCTCGAATAAAATTTAAAATAGGTTTAACAACATTATAATCGTATTGTAAAAAGGGGTCTTGTGCTTTAAAACCAGTCCAACTGTTAAATTCTGCTCTTTTTAATTTATAATTTTTAGGTTTAAAAGTTTCTTTAGAGTAAATTGGGAGAGTATGGATTAAATCTTGTCTTAAGTTTTCAAGTGTGATTTCTTTTCTTACACAAACAGGTTTTCCTTTTTCAATCGTATCTACATTAAAAGAAAATTTCATATCAAGTGATTTTACTTGTGAATGTAAATCTTCGCAGGTGTCTTTTTTAAGGTAATATCCAGAACCATATTCTATTTTAGCTAAAACACGAGGGTATTTATTTAAAAATTCTTGTTTCAATTCAGAAAAGCTTGAAAATGTTTTAGAGAATTGGAGGACAAAGTCACACCAAATGTAATTATCCAAATTATTAATTGTTGTGTTAGAGATTTTATCTTGTGAATTCATTTCTTTATATCCAATGATTATATCTTTAAATAACAATTAAATTATCACGAGATTATTTTGTCATAAGATTAAATATCATTTAAAGAGATAATATCTATTGACAAGAAAATATGAGACAATCAAAATTATCAGGATTATCCACAGAAGAACTACTTGAATACAAACGAGAGAAATCAAGGATTTCTTCTAAAATTTATGTTGAAAAAAATAGACAAAAAATCAATGAAAAATGGAAGACTAATTACCATAACAATGCTGAATATCGGGAAAGAAAGAAACGACTTATGAGAGAGAGAAACAGACGAGTAAAATTAGAAAAAATGGAGAAGTTGAGACAAGAGAAGGAACGAGAAAATTTAGAAAAAGATAATTCGCAAGAATGAATTATATTTAAATTTCCATATAGTATTACTTGACACGAGTAGCACCATATGGTAATTTCTCTTTATCGCAGTTGTAATGATACAATAAAGTTCCTTTAGTATAAATACCATTATTGTTTTTGAATTGATTATACCATAAGTTTTCACACACCAATTCATCGTATTTTTCAGGGCATTTTTCACTAAAAACCTTAAACAACTCTAAACCCTCGTCTTCACCTTGTAAAACATTGTATAAAGCACACCCTATACTAAACCAAGTATTATAGTCTTCGCTTTTTTCTGGTTTAATCGTATCAATAGCGATACGACAAACTTTTAATTCATCTTCTAATGAGAGTTGTTCGTATTCTTGACGAGGTTTAGGTGGTGTTATTATTTGTGTCTTATTAGTTGTTAAACTAATTACTTTTCCTTCAAAACAACACCAATGTTTCTCTTGAATTGATTTTAAAGACAACACACGAGGTAAATTATCACGGCTTGGAGTATAGTATTCTTGTGTTTTATAGCTGTATATCTTGATTGTTTTGAGGTAATCATCGATACTAATTAAGTTTTTATTAAAATCAACACAATATTTAACACTATACTTTCCACTATTTGAATTTTTACAACTTCCATACAACAACCAAGGTTTGCTATCACAATCATCAATTTCTATACCTGTTGATTTTTGAACCCAGTTTCTTATTGATTTTTTTACATCACCCATAATCGATACTTCTATAAATTGTAAGTGAAATCCGTGTTTTAGTCTTGGTTTATTGTTTCGATTACAGATGTAAGGTGGTTTAGTTAAAACAACACAAGTTAAATTTTTATCTGGTATGTCGAAACAATGTCTTTTTATTTGTTTTTGGTATTCATAAACAAAGTTTAACATTGTTTCTTGTGTGTATAATTCTCTTATGGAAATATCTTGACTACAAAAATCAACATCTACAACTATTGTCGATTGTCCTAATGTTTTAATGTTGTTTTGTGTTGAAACATAGGGTTTTTCTGCTATCCCAGAAATCATATCAGGATAATCTTTTAAAATTTTTTCATATCTGTCAAAAAATCGTTCATATGTCTTAAAACCGAGACAAAATTTTTTGTAAGGCTTACACATAGAAACCATATTACTTGTGGTAGTGTATTGATTAACATAACTTCTTTCTAACAAGTTTTTTATTTTATAGTGCGAACTATCTAATTTTTGTGTTTTTAGTAAACGAATAGACATTATTTCATATTTAATATATCCATTGATTTCTTTAAATAACAATTAAAAATTATTTAAAAAAGAAAATATGTAAATAAAAACTTGGTTTTTTAAACTCTAACTGAAAGGTTTTTGAATGTTTTTTTTCTTAGATAATCATATTCGACTTTATCTTCTA
>Ga0181394_1000489_pt1 | contig 17375 bp, 15 predicted proteins | sample 17SPOviralmetaG_FD_130123 | JGI IMG/M metagenome (GOLD analysis project Ga0181394, IMG submission 130123) | Marine viral communities from the oligotrophic San Pedro Time Series (SPOT) site, San Pedro Channel, CA, USA - 17 SPOT_SRF_2010-11-23 | ecosystem: Environmental > Aquatic > Marine > Strait...
ACCCTCCGGTAAATTCATGTCCTACACAGTCCGCCTTCCTAAAATGGAAGATTACGATCAAATCAACGATTTAGGTCGTTGGTTCCAAGAAAACAGTATCTACGCTAACTGCGAGTGGTCACCTAAGAAGTGCCACGTCATGCTAGTTAATTGCGTAGAAAAGCAAAATCCTTTCTTTCTAAGAGTCGTTGAAAAAGACGATGAGATAGTAGGTTTCTTCCTTGGTAATATCACAGAATATTTCTTCTCAACGAAGAAGATAGCCAATGAATTAGTCGTGGTTTTTAAAGAAGACCACAGAGATCAAATAGCAAGACCAATAATCAAGATGATGATAGATTTCGAGGGATGGGCCAAGCAACATGGAGCCCATGAAATTTGTTTAGGAATAGTTTCAGATATCGCGGGTTCCGGGTTCAGCAAACTACTAACAAGATACGGCTTAAAAGAAGTCGGTCAAATATATAAAAAAGAGGTGTAATTATGTGTGGAGGCGGTGGAGATACAACCAATGTCACGGAAACAGGATTAGGTGATACTCAGTATGCTAACCTAACGTCAGGGCAACAAACTATTCGGGATGATATTTCCTATTTGGGAGATGAAGCGGAAACACGGTACGACAATACTGTAACTCGTCTTGGAGATATGGCTGACGCCACTGAAGGTCGTTTCGATGATGTAGACAATTCCCTGTATGGGATTGGGATGAATGTTAACACAGGCTTTGCCGATGTATTAACGGGGCAAGATGATCTTGCTACCAGCGTTGATAATCGTCTAACACAGACTGATGATAACATGGCTACCGGCTTTGATAACCTAACTAACACAGTTGATACTGGTGTAGACACAGTTACTGGCGCGATTGATACTCGTACTGGTGAGATCCAAGACAACATTAACACTAACTTCGATAACACGAACACAAACATGAATACTGGGTTCAGCAACCTCACTGACACAGTAAACACAAATGACGCTGTTCTGTTAGACGCTACAAATACAGGTTTCACTGATACTAACGAAAATATAGATAATCTAGGTACTACCCTAGGCGATCAACTTACAGAAACATCTAGCAATGTCCTAACCGGGCAAGATGCTATTTCTGCATTGATTGAAAAGTACGGCGGAGACGCGGCTACCTACTATCAAGACTTGGCAAAAGGCCAATCAACAATTCAAGAAAACCAAGGTACTATGCAGACAGCTTTCGATAGCTATCTGACAGACTTTGGGGATTACACTACCCTAGCCAACCAAACTCGTACTGACCTCGGTAACACCGTAGTCGGCGGATTTGAGACTATGGGACAAGTTCTGGGTAACCAAGCTACAGCTAACGCAGAAGGCTTCTCTAGCGTAGGGGATCAAGTAACTGGTGTGGGTAACTCTGTTGCCGACGTAACCTCTGATGTTGCTACAGCGGCGGGAGATTCACAGACTAACTTTGGTGATATCGCCGCTTCTATCTCAGGAGTAGGTACAGATGTACAAGGTGTAGGAACAGCCGTAGGTGATGCGGCCAGTACTTCCGATACTAACTTTGGATCTATTGCTACGGATATTGCTTCCGGGTTTACTGACCAGACTGCTGAAGGCGTACAACGTAAGAATGATTTCGTTGACACCCTAACTTCTGTACAAGATATCCTACAGGCCGATACTGGCGCGTTAGACGCAACAGTAAAAGCTAACTACCAGAGCGTAGTAAGTTCATTCGATGACCAAGGTAACTTAATTACTGATACGGTAACGGCTGAAGGTACAACAATTACACGAGCCCTATCCGAGCAAGGTGATCTATTTATCGCTGAGTTTGATGCAAACGGACAGCGTATTGCACAACAAACATTAGACCTTAACTCATTACTCAACAACGTAAGCACGTTCGAGACTAACATGCAGGAGCAGTTCACAGGTATCTTCGGAGACTCTGAACTAGCGGCAGAAAGCCGACAGTCTATCCTCGATGCATTCACCATCACAGATGGATTGATTGGCGATGTTGGTGCGGGTGTAACATCCGAGCTTACTAGCAACTTCGATCTTCTTAGCAACGCATTTGATGAGCAGGGTAACTTCTTGGCAGACTCTATCGACGAGAATGGCAACACAATTACCCGTACCTTGGATGAGAACGGAACACTTATCACGAAGAGCTTTGACTCAACTAATACTCTTATTGATGAGACTTCGATTAATGTTGGAGATATCTCTACCCAGCTTAACAACATGCAAGTGGGCCTCGGCGACCAGTTAAGTACAGCATTCACTGACCTCGCAAGTGGTAATGCAGATGCTAACGCTAATATCGTAAGTATCCTCGGCAATGTAGGTACTCAGATTGGTAACGTAGGTTCTGGATTGTCCAGCGAACTAAGTAGTAACTTAGACACGTTAACTGCATCCTTCGATGCACAGGGCAACTTGATCCGGGATGATATCGGCGCGAACGGTGAGACAATTACAAGAGAGCTAGATGCTCAAGGTAACTTAATCACTACAGCGATTGGAGCTAACGGTGAGGTTCTAAGCCAGACTTCAATTGATATTGCACAAGTAGCAACTGACCTTAATGGTGTTCAGGTAGGTCTTGGAGATCAGTTAACTTCAGCGTTTAGTGCCCTAGCAGACGGTAACGAAAATGCGAATGCAACTATCCTAGACACACTAGGTAACATTACTAGCCAAGTTGGTGAAGTTGGAACAGACCTACAGTCAACCCTACAGCAGGACTTTGCTAACCTTAAATCATCGTTTGATGAGCAAGGTAACCTAATCCGTAGTGAGATTACTGAAGCTGGCACAGAAATACGACGTGACCTAGATTCACAAGGTAACTTGATTACTACTGAACTAAGCCAAACAGGCGAAGTAATTAGCCAGACTTCATTAAACATCTCTGACATCTCAACTCAGTTGAATGGAATGCAAGCGGGTCTTGGTGATACAATCACTAGCGCCTTCGACGGCATCCAGAACTCTTCTGACGAGCTACGAGCTAACCTAATCGGTAACCTAGACGGGTTGCGTAAAGTTATGGTTAACCAAGGTGACCAGATCGGTTCAGATCTACAAGAGAAGTTCATGGCCCTATCAAGCTCATTTGATGAGAATGGGGATCTGATACGATCATCCGTAGATGCTAATGGTGACTTTATCTTCCGGGAGCTTAACGCTAATGGCGAACTAGTTATCAGCACAATTGATGATGCTACAGGACAGCTACTAGAGTCTGACTCATTTAATGCTAACCTTCTAACTACAGACTTTGACTCAAGGTTTAACACAGCCGATGAGTTCCTAAGAGCAATCGACGCTTCTATTATACAAGTTGGAGGCGACATAGACGCAGGACTTCTTGGAATGGCGTCCGGGCTTGAAGAAGGATTTACTAGCAGATTTGATGAGCTTAGTGACCAAGAACGTGCAGGAAGACAAGAGTTTAACAACCGTCTCCTACAGGTACGCGCACTACTCGAAGAAGACGTAGCGGATCTAGATGATGGCCTACGAGGCCGTATGACAGAACTGAGCCGAGCATTTGATGGTGAAGGCAAGCTAATTGCTAACGCTATCGACGCTAACGGCAATATGCTCAAGCGTACTATAGATGATAGTGGTCAATTAGTTTTAAGCACATACAGTCGTATGAACGGTCAAATACTTGATCAACAGGCGTTAGATATTAATCGCCTCATGAAGGAAATTTCAAACAGGAGAGTTGTACAAGGTTCTAATGCAAGCATGGGAGGTCAAAGCCTCACAGCAGGAGCCGCGGCACCCGCGTCAGTATATAGCGGTTTTGCCTCGCCATATGCTCAGACGTATTAAGGGGGCATTATGGACGAAAATCAGCGCCTCAGTAGAATTGAGGGTAAACTAGATAAGTTATCAGACGCAGTAGTAGCTTTAGCTAGGATGGAAGAGAGAATGGTTACTTTGTTCAATCGCATGAACAAGTACGAAGAAAAGCACGAAGAGTTGGAGGATAAGGTGGTCGATATTGTTAACAAGGTATCGACTGATGGACAAACATTACGCTTTGCGGAGCGTTTATTCTGGATCGCGGCATCTGCTGGCGTTTCATACTTATTCTGGACAATACGATGACCCCAACAACTGTATCTCAAAATGGCATTAACCTAGTAAAGAAATTTGAAGGTTTACACAAAGTAACTGAAGACGGCATGGTACGAGCCTACCGTTGCCCGGCAGGACGCTGGACAATTGGCTACGGACATTGCAAGGGCGTTAAGTCCGGTATGCGTGTCACTAAAGAAGAGTGCATTAGCTTACTTACTGATGATCTCAACGATGCTGGAGCAGTAGTTAAACGCTATGTAAGTGTTCCCCTAAGCCAAGAACAGTTCGATGCTTTAGTATCATTCGTGTTTAATATTGGTGGTGGAGCTAACTTCCAAAACTCTACGCTACTCAAGAAATTAAACCAAGGCTTATACGACGAAGTACCAGAGCAAATCATGCGATGGAATAAGGCTAGAGTAGATGGCAATTTAAAGCCACTCAGAGGCCTTACACGACGCCGTACCGCAGAGGCGGCACTGTTCTCTATGAACGTAGCCCTAGCGGACGATGGCGGAGATCTCATGGCCCAGAAGCCAGAGCAAGCCGCACCTAAGCCTCTAAAGAAATCTAAGACACTAGCAGGAGCCGGTTTAGCTGGTGGTGCTGGTATCGCTACTGAGATAGCCGGGCAATTACAGCCCCTCGTAGGTTACTCAGAGTCTATTAAATACATATTCTTGGCCGCATCCTTGGCCGGTGTTGCTCTAGTAACATACGCTAGAATGAAGGACAGCAAAGAGGGAGTTCATTAATGAGTTTAGTTAAAAACATAAACGCCCGTAAGAAAGCTGGAACAAGCCGCTCTAAGAGCAAAAGTACTGTCAGCGACAAGACATACAAAGACCTAAAGGCCGGTAAAATGGCTAAAGGTGGCTATGCTAAAAAGAAGAAGAAAAAGTAATGTTCGGTATTTTTGGCAAAGTTAAAATCATGGTGGCCGGTATTGTGGCCGCTTTATTACCCATCCTTTACATAATCGGCCGTAGAGACGGAGCTAAAGTCGAAGAGGTTAAGCAAGTCAAAGCCTCTGCAAAAGCGGCAGAAGATCGGGCCGAATTTTACAAGGAGATGGAGACTACGAATAATGAAATTGAAAGCAATAAGCCTCGTACTAGGGATGACATTACTGACCGCTTGCGCGAGCACGGTCTATAAGACTGAAGTAGAAGTCTACTGCCCCTCAATTAAAACATATTCAGAGGCTTTTAATAATCGTCTAGCAGACGAAATTGAAGATCTACCCGCTGATAGCCAAGCTATCGGAGAGGCCATTTCCAATTACATCGTTCTCAGAGACAAGATTCGAGCTTGTGACAAACAGGCCGAGGAATTGAAGAGAAAACAACAATGAGTTCACCCATAAATCCAGCCGGACTAGTCGGCAACCCTAAAGCAGTACCTGATGAGCTTAACATAAGCCAACAGGACAACACTACAGTTATGCCCGGAGGCCCGGGTGATGGCCCTTCGGGAGGCCCTCAAGATACGGTAGATAATGGGGGCGCAAATACCCCCGCGGGTAACTTTGTAGTAGCCAATTCATCTGTAGCTAATAACGCAGATTATGTTGGTGGCACTAACGTCACTGATATGACTACGGACATTGCTAACAACACTAGTGGGTTCATTGATGATCAGGGCGCTAATTTATCTGATCAAGTACCAGACATTGATGCTAACGCTCCGGGAACTAACCTAGACGGCAGTGACTACGGCATGGATGCGGATGCGTTAAATCAATCCGTTGCTACCGGGGCTGTTGATACAGCGGCCGACGTTACTAAGCCTAATGAAGCAAGTGGATATGATGCGGCAACTACAGCGGATCAAGTAGCGAATAACCTAGCTGATGCCGCTACGATGGACACAAACGAAGATGCTATCGTAGACCCTGAAGGCATTGTCCTTGATCAACAAGGATTAGCAACAGGCGTTAACGAAGATGGATCTATTAACGAGACAGGACTAGCTCTTAACTCGTTTGCTCACCAGAACATCAGTAACGTAATTGATACTAGTACAGTGGCTGGTAAATTACTTGCCCAGTCTCTTGGTGAAGGTAATTACTTAGATTCAAAGGCTACAGTAAAAGGCCAATTAGAAATTCTAACCGGGGAGTTTGTAGACCCGGTAACAGGTGAGCCCAAGATACCTACATGGGCCGCTGGTATTGCGCGTAACGTATCGCGTTCTATCGCATTTAAAGGCATTACAGGTACGGCCGCAACCGGTGCATTAGCACAGGCAATGATCGAGGCAACTCTGCCTATCGCTCAAGCGGACAGTCAGTTCTACCAAACACTGACAGTAAAGAATTTAGATAACAAACAACAAATGATCATCAACAAGGCCAACGTCTTGTCGAAGATGGAATTAGCTAACTTAGATGTTCGTACATCCTTGGCGGTAAACAACGCTAAGACGTTTATGCAGTACGACATGGCTAACCTAGCTAACGAACAACAGACTTCGATTATCAACTCACAGTCTATGGTTCAATCTATTCTAGAAGATGCAAACCAGACAAACGTAGCTCGTCGATTTAACTCTGAACAACAGAACGATATGGACAAGTTTTACGATAATCTCGGCGCGTCGATAGACATGTACAACACCGGGCAAGTTAACCAGATGTCTATGTTTAACGCTGGTGAACAAAACAACATGAACCAGTTTAATGCTCAGTTGGAAAACGGGCGTGAACAATTCTATTTAGATATGCAGTATCAAGTAGATGCGGCAAACGCACAATGGCGTCAGACTGTAACTCTAACCGAAACAGAGATGGAGTTTAATGCGGCCGCTACGGACGTTAAGAATATTCTAAACCTAAACTCTGAAGTAATGAATCAACTATGGGATCGTACAGACTCCTTGCTAGATTACGCATGGAGAGAAGGGGAAAATGCCCTAGACCGAGAAGTTAACCTTGAATTAGCTAAAATGCAGTTAGAGGCGGCTAGACTACAGGCCAAGGCAACAGCTAAATCTGGAATGTTTGGCGCACTTGGCAGTGCTATAGGTGTGGCGGCCGGTATTGCTCTCTCTGATAACAGAATGAAAAAGAATGTTACTGAGAAAGCTGAATTATCCAATGGAATTAAACTTTATAGTTGGGATTGGACAGACGAAGCTATCGAAAAAGGTTGGGGAGAAACCCCGACTATTGGTGTGGTTGCTCAACAGGTTCAGCAAGTTAAGCCAGAGAATGTTTATATGGATAAGTCGGGAGATTTGAGAGTCGATTACAGAGGTATTGAGCAATGACATTTGAAGAAGCAATAATTAAATCGGTCAAGGCCTACTTGGACGGAGAGATGCCTACAGAATTAATGGGCACCTCTAAAGAGACCAAATACACCCCCGAATATTTTGATGAGCTAGAAGAAGAGCTTATGAAAGAACCGGCTAAAGAAAAAGAGGTAGAAGATGAAGAGTAGTCCTCAAACCCCTAACGCCCCAATACCCGGAGCTAATTATACCAGTGATACAAGAAACTACCCTTGGCATAGGCCCCCGGATATTACGGATATGGACAAAGCCATTGAGTACGTCACCAAAGATTTAAATGATGGCCCTGATGGATTTAGGTATATGTCTATGCTGGGTGCTGGAATACCCGTAACAATGGTTACTGACTTTATTGTCACTAAAGGTATAGGCCGTGGTAAGTGGGCTCCTGATCTAGGTATATTAGCCGCAGGGCCGATTGCCCGTCTTCTCATGATTATGGCTAAAACGTATAAAATTGATTTTGAGATATCCGCTGACGAAGAAATACAAATTACGAGTGCAAAAACACTAAGAGAACTTAGTGGGGAAGGATCTTTAACGCCAGTAAAACAAGAAGATACCCCTGATGAAGAGCCCCAAGGGTTTATGTCGGCGGCACCTGAAGAGGAACAAAATTCAATGTTAGGTTATGACGATGAAGAGGAACAACTGGAGGATTTAGAAGATGAGTAAATACGGACTTTCCCCCGGGCAAGCCTTCGCAGAAGGTTTTGCAAGTAGTTTTGCCTCTACCTATCAAGCTGTAGGGATGAAAAAGAAACAACAAGAAGCCGATCTCGTTAAGTTCAATATGGAACGATTTGTTCGTAAAGAAGATGAATTTAAAGCGGCGGAAATAGCTGATGCTAAAAAAGTAGACGTTGCCAAGAAATTCGCTACAGCAAACGGGCTTCCTGATGATGCTTGGGGCAACTTATATAATGACCTAAGTATGGGCATTACCCCTAACCAAGTTCAAGCAAAAATTGATGGTGGTAGTTACACTCAAATAAGCAAATCTACGAATAATGTAGTTACTACAGAAGCAGAACTGCCAAGTGTAGATGCTCGTACATCTAGTCAAACTGATGCGTTACTTGAAACTAACACGGAAAGACAAGATCAACCGGCTGACGTTAAAGTCCCCGGAGAAAACTTATTCCAGAGAATGACAGGAGGAATGGCGGATCTGTTTAATAAAGAGAAACGTCAAGAAAAACGTGAAGAGCGAATACTTGAATCTACACTAGAGAAACTAGATATTTCTCAGTCTGAGTACGACAGGATTCTAAATGGTTACACGTCCGTAGCCCCAGAAATATCTTATGTGTACTCCGCTAAGAAAGATCCGTCTAAAGCTCCAAAGTGGCAATCTTTAGCAAACGTAACTAAAGACAACTATGTTGCGTTCGCGGCTGAAGCTAGGGCTAATGATGATGAGGATCAGGCTATAGCTATTGAATCCGTTGGTAAGTCCATAGGAAGTGCAAGCCCTGATTACGCTGACTTCTCCAGCATGACTAAGACTAATGCCGCTGGTAGACTACTTGCCGCTCAGAGTGCAAACAAACCTCTTATTGCACAGAAGATTGAAACATGGATGGAGACTAACGTCGATCCTGATAGTGGGCCTAAATACAAAGATTTTGCGTCTATGACAGTTAGTAATTCACGAGGGCGTTTAGTCGCGGCTAGACGTAGTGGTGATGCTGACGCCGTCGAAGAAATTACTAATTACATCCTAGAAAAAGACCAAGCATTCCCCGACAAGATCGATGAAGAGTGGATTACTTCTCAGTACACTAAATTTGCTATTGCGGCAAATAGGCCGAATGCTTCTGAAGAGGATAAGTTAGCATTCCAGAACTTTAAAGAATTAGAACTTCCGGCGTATATGGAAGCGTACAAACTAGTTAACCCTCAAGATGACGCTCTTACATTTGAGCAAGCGTGGACTAAGTATTACTCCTTAAAGAATGACCCAGAGTCAGACCCGGATGAAATAACCCAAGCACTTAATGTTGCCAACGGTGCAATCATCGGTATGTCCATACAAGAAAACGTCAAACAGAACGGCGGTAAGCCAGTATCCCTAGTTAAGATTGGCGAGGACGGTACGGCAGAATTTGTAACGTCAGCAACACCTCAATTCACTGGAGATGGGAAGACTACCTACATAGACGGCTACGGCTCGTCAGTAGGAGAAGGGTATCGTCTAGTAACTAAAGACGAAGATGAAGCTAGGGAGAAAGTAGTAAATGCTATTAGCACCCGACGCAAAGCCTACGATGCTAACTTTGTAGTCGCTACTGGCGCTGTACGACTATATGGTGAACTAGCGGACATGGTTTTAGAAAACGACGCGGTACTGTTTGGCACCTCTGGTACAGCGAAAACTGCTTCTAACGTCCTGAAAGAAATTAAGAATGGTTTAAGTATTATCGGAAGTGTGTTTGATGCCAACAAAAATGCAGATCTCCCAGAAGAAATTACACCAGACATGGTCGAAAGACGCCTACAACAGCAAGGTATCCTACAACAAGGGCAGACACTTGAACAAGCGGCTAGTATAGATACATTTACTTTAGGAGATAGCGTTGAAGATCTAGCCAAGAAGAAAGCGGCGTTTGATGCTAAACTAATTCTGATGGCATTCCGTGCTGGTGGCCTAGAAGGTCAAACAGGTATGGCTATGTCGAACAAAGACTTCGAGCGTTTGAAAGACGTAGTTAATGCCTCTAAAGATGGCAAGACATTTGTTACTGAGCTAGGCAAGTATGTACAGGGACGAATTGACACCCTGAAAGATGATGCCAGCCTACTGCAAAATGATGCGGGTAGAGTCGGTTTCCAGAATAGATACGGATATGACCCTTACTCCGGTAACAGCCCTGTTACAGAATGGAGTAGTCTAACTGAAGAAGGTGCGGAAATGGATCCGCGTCTACAGAAGGGCTTTGATATACTCTCCGGGGATTACACATTTGATGAAAAGAAACCAGACGTAGTTACAGTTCCACAAGGCTCTGTGGATATGATGAAAAGCATGGTCGGTACAGATCAATACGAGTTATACAAAAAACTTTTCATTAATAAATATAATCAGGCCGCGTTTGACGCCTTGGGTCTGGAGACTAATCAATAATGGCAAATCCCAACCCTTTTGATCAATTTGATCCAGTGAAAGAAGTTAATCCATTTGACCAATTTGATGTTAAACCAACCGCAGAAGAACTCCCCACCGAAGACAATCCATTTCAGATCGTCGATAAGATGGTGTCCGAAAACTTATTTGGTGAGTCCTTAGAATTACCCGCCCCTACTAGTAGCATGTATAGTGACGTAGAAGGCGGGGCATTTAGTTTTAGTGACAGAGCCGAAGTTGAGAAGAAGATCAATGCCCGGTACGAAATGTACCGTAAGCACCCGGATGCATCAATGGATTTTGCCGGTAACCTTACATACAAAGGCGACATTGTTCCCACACCAAACGTAGGATTCTTTACTGGAGATGGTGGAGTAGGGATAGATTCAAAAGTAGGGTATGGACTTAAACGCGCGGGTAAGAACGTACTAGAAATAGCTGGTGCGGGTCTAGAAAAATTACGCGATGCCATACACGAAAATATTGGTGCCGTTCAGATCTTAGATACTGAAGGAAACTTCTCCCCTGATTTTTTGAGCCCAACAGAAATAGATCAATACTACACTGAAAACCCGGAAGCGGGTGTTTATGGTGGGCGAGATATGGGTGCAGTTGAGTTTGTTCAAGATAACGTATCTGATATAAACACGGACGATAGTTTAGGTGACACGCTTATCGTAGAAGGTGCCGGTATTTTAACCGGAGGTGGTGCGGGGGTAAAAGCTATTCAGTGGCTACCTAAACTAGCCCAGACTAAGTACGTTGGTGGTATTGCTAGAATGCTTGGCTTTGAACTTGGTTCGGCGTCTACAATGAGTTCTAATGTGCAGACTTTAATGGTTGGGGAAAACTCCATACTTAACGAAGTTACAGGGGGTGCTTTGGTTGAGGCTGTTCCATTATTGAAAGGCATGGAGATTAACCCGGACGATCCTGAGTACCAACAAGTACTAGACAAACGATTTAACATCCTAGCAGATGCCATAGCTATAATGGGGCCAGCAGAATCTGCCGTTCGAGGTATAACAGCCGCCGCCGCATTCTCATGGTCTATGACCGGTGGGCAGATATTTAAAGCTCTCAAGCCTAACACAGCGCAGGAAATGGTTGTCCGAGATATCCTTGATGAGTTTGCTGGAATTACAGGGGATCCAGCTAGGGATAAAGAAGCTAGAGAACGTATTCTAAAATTAGTAGAAGAAAACAAACAAGTATTTATTGATATCCCAGAAGAAATGGGTGGCAATATAGAATACACCGCCGACACTATGTCCTCAATTATGAGAGCCCTTGAGAATGACGATACTGAAGCGGCACGAAAGCTCTATACAACCGCACAAGGCTTACTCAAGAAGCAAGTACAACAAGGACGGGGCTCACCTGAACTAATCGAAAAGGTAAGTAAGCCGGGCAGAGAATTAGAAAACGTAACTAACCAGACTGAAGAAGTGCTGGGGGGTACGGATGCTATCAATATGTCTGGCGACGGGTTTGCTAGTGCAGGACAAAAGGTTATTGATGATGCTGAAGGCGTAGTAACTAATCTACAGACACAGCTAGATGAAGTTAATAATCAAGTAGGCACACTTCTACGAGAAGATCCCACCTTCGGCGAGAAGATTAAGCAGATTGAGAATATCGTACAGTTTGATATCTACGCTGGCCGTAACCAAGCCGCTGACGGTATCGTTACAAACCTACGCCGTGCGTATGAGACGATGACCGACCAAAAGAATAGCTTGTACACTGCAATTAAAGGTGGAGAGATTAATCCGAATGGATTGATTGAGGTATTACAAGACTTACAACCGGGCCAGATTAGTGCGGCCAAAGAACAACTAAAGCCAAACAGCATATTCGGCAGACTACTCGACGAAGTGCAACTATCTACAAAGATGGTTGATGGTAAGCCTGTACAAGAAACCGCTGAAGAAATGCAAACGCGGGTGCTTAAATTTATCAATGATGAAGGGCTAGACTTCCAGACGTTGTACCGTGAGGTACGACCAGCCGTAGCACAGAATGCTTCTGACATGTTTGCTCAAGGGAACAACGCCGCAGGGCGAGTTCTTAGAGAGTTTGTATCGTATATCGATACGAAGGCAGTCGATGATCTTATCGAGTTTGGTGACGATGAAGTAGCTGAAGCCGCAGTAGCCGCTAAAGAATACTACACAAAGAGTTACGCGCCTTATTGGAGAGATGGCCTAGCATTAGAAGAAGTAGGCAACATCCACACACAAACAGTGGGTCGAACTAGTAAAGATATGGTCGAAGAAGGCGTAGAGATACAGGGGCCTAAGTTTGCACAAGAATCCAGACAACAGGTAGTAAGTGCATTAAGTGATACTAACCGTGAAGCTGGTACACAGATTATTAATCTACTGGATAAAGAAGGAAACGCTGGTGTTGTAACCGATTATATTATCGGAGATATCATGGGCAAATTGTCCGGCCGTATTGGTGGTTCAACTAAGATACCAGATATCGATACAGCCGACATTATAGAGTCTTTGTCAAACTACGGTACTCTAGTTCGAGAGAACTTCCCGGATCAAGCAAAGCGTATTGATACGCTGTTAGGTAACCTTAGAAACTCAAGCCTGACTAGAGAACAGCTAGAAGCTCAGATCAAGTCGGCAACAGACGCCGCCACAGCCGCTAAAGAAAGAATTTACGGTGACGAATTAGCCGCGTTCTTCCAGCCTAATGGTAAAGCTAAGATTAATGGGTTTAAGGCATTTGAGAAGATCTTGAATGATCCTCAGTCTATGCGAAAGGTACCCGGTACAGAGCAGTTTGAAGGCCCACTAGCAGATTTAATCCAGACAGCCAAAGAGTCCGGCAATCCTGTATTACTAGAAGGTATGCAAGTTGCTTACGCACGTCACTTTAGAAAGAAATTCCTAGCCGCCACACAAGAGTTAGGCGGTAACAGAATGCTCAAGACCGGCGTGGATACCGCTGTCCGTGATGAGCTAGATAATGTCTTACTTTATGGTGAGGCGGTGTTCGGGGACAAACCCGCTCTTATAAACGGCCTGAAGGTATTACTTAATGAGACTGGGATAATTACCCGGGCTAAAGGTGCCAAGTCTATCGGCGCTGGATCAGATACTTACGCCAATATTCTACAGGCTGGGGCTAAACAAGCCCTCGATAAGTCTGTGACATTGACCCTCGGTGTTCTTAGTAGACTAGGCGCACGAGTAAGAGCCGCTGGTACAGGATTAATAACCAACGCGATCAACAAAAAGGGTGTAGCTCAAGTAACTGACGTTATGTTTGCAGACCCGGATGCTTTCTTAGAAGTCGCCCGTAAGGTGGTAGATAAAGACGGTAACGTATCATCAACTGCCGCAGAGATAATGAAGACGTATGCTCTTCGTGTAGGTATCTACAACGAAGACAACGAGCCTAGTGACGCAGAAATGCTAGAACTGCTTATAGATACAGAACGTATGTTCAGAGAAGGTAGGGATGCCGTCAAACAAACAGGCGAAGCTCTACTTGAAGGAGCTACTACTAAATAACTGGCCCATGAATGAAACTCGTATTTGTATTGATGCTCCAAACTTTCAATAGCGCCGGGTATGTAACCAATACAGAACAGATGGGTTATTGGGCGGATGTAACTGACTGCATATGGTTTGCAGAGGTACTAAGCCTACAGGGCCGAGGTAAATACGACATACCCATACGGGCATATTGTGAGCCGACGTTTGTAGACCCAACAATAACAGAGATATTTTAAATTATGGAAGACTGGAAAGATCCCCATACTTGGCTGGGCCTTGCCTTAGCTTTAATCTTATTAATAAGTACAATAGTAGCTTTTATTAGAATGTAACTGGCGCACTTGGGAAGACTCGAACTCCCGACCTTCCGGTTCGTAGCCGGACGCTCTATCCAACTGAGCTACAAGCGCACATAAAAAAGCCCCCACCTTTGACCCGTTGGTTAGACGGAGATGAGGGCAAAGTCCACTACAAAAGGACTATAAAGGGTGTTACGATTCCGAAGCCTCAGTGTCAACATCAGATGCTGGGGCTTCTTCCGTTTGGGGCTGGGCCGCTTGCTTCTCGAACAATCCTAATTCAAAGATTGAACGGTTAAGTGTCCAGTGCATGAACGGGATATTACTAACGGAACTAGACATGAATAAATGACCGTCCTTGTTGAATCCGGTAACAATGCAACTATCAAACTTCCCTTTGAGAGAATCCAATAGTTCATCGGTTGAAAGTGGTTCTTGTGCATTTGGTTCAATGCTTTCTGCTTCTGGCATAATATACTCCTAAGTATCTTTAACAAATTTACCGTTAACCATTTTACCGGTGCGGCGTTTAATTACGTCGTATGCGGCTTGCACACACTCTTCCATCGTAAATCCCCATGCTTCAGCTTGCATCGTGATAGTGACGTATATGTCACCGATGGCGTCCTTCACTTCGTCAACGTCATGCTCATAAATAGCTTGGCGTAACTCACCTACTTCTTCCTCAGTCTTATCAAGCTGGGCCAAAGGTTCTGCGTGAGGTAAAATACCTTTCTGCAAACCCCATTCGAGGATCTTTTCATCTAGAGCGTCTAAACTCATTCATACTCCTGTTCTAGTTGTTGATCATACTATAATCATTTAGTTAAGTAAACAGTTAAGGGCACTACTGTTTCATCCAGCGTTTTTGATTCTGGAAGAATCCAGTATTAAACCCGCGTTTCCATTCCTTATGCAGGAACGAACTTTCTTTATAAGGGCTATCAAAGATACCCCGGTGAAAGGCCTTCTGGCCCATATCGTATGCCACTTCCAGTGGCTTTTTTTTGGCCTGTCGTTTCTGATGCGACATAGGTCAAAACTCCTATGATACCGCTCCCCATACCTCTGCCCAATCGCCAGAGAGTGCCCCTTTTGCGTAGTCCACAACTTTGTTTTCAAAGAAGTTAGTGTGTGTGACACCAAGCATTCCATCTACCCAAGGCAACGGGTTAGTCTTCACTTTGAAGATCCCCTTCATGCCCAGCGCGATTAAACGTCTGTCACAAATATATCTGATGTACTGCTTTACCTCGATAGGGGTCAGGCCTTCCATCTGGTTCACGCCGAACGCTAGACCGATGAACTTATCCTCTAGGTCAACCATCTTTTCAGCGGTGGTGTATATCATCTTCTTGGTTGCATCGTTCCATTGATTTCGGTTCTCTTGAACGTAGGTGCGGAACAGCTTGATCATACTCTCTGTGTGCAGAGTTTCGTCAGCAATAGACCATGCAATAATCTGGCCCATACCTTTCATCTTACCATGCCTAGCAAAGTTCAGTAGCATCACGAATGAGCTAAACAACTGCATACCTTCAGTGAAGGCACTAAACGCGGCTATCTGAGCGGGTAAGTTATCGTCCTTCTGTAGCTCTTGGAAGAAGTCGTGCTTCTCCACCATCTCTTCGTATTCATTAAACTCATTATACGTTGACTCAGGCATACCCAAGGTTTCGATAAGGTGGCTGTAGGCGGCAACATGGATAGCTTCCCGAGCGGCAAACGAGGATAACATCATCCTTACTTCAGGCTGTGGGAAATGTGGCAAGTAGTTGTTAATGTACGCGCCGGACACATCTATATCGCCCTGAGTAAAGAAACGGAAAATCTTCGCAAGGAAGTCCTTCTCTCCATCGTTTAATCTGTGACGCCAGTCCTTGGTGTCTTCCAGCATAGGTACTTCTGTCCACAACCAGTGCATTTGCTCACTAGCCTGAAACGCATCATAAGCCCACGGATAGTTAAATGGCTTATAGTAATCTCTTGTGTCCGTTAATTTTGGTTTTCTTTTTGGCATAATCATCCCTCACATGCGAGACAGACATCACCATCAGCTACCGCTGTCAGATCAATCTCGTCTTCAATTCTGTTACGTTGAATCTGCATACCGACGCGATCAGCTTTACGGAGCTTATCAGAACGGCAGTAGTACAGGCTTTTTAGACCGTTCTTCCATGCTAAGAAATGAGTGGCGTGAAGATACTTCACATTTACATCCGGGCGGAAAAATAGGTTCAGGCTCTGGCCCTGATCAGTATGTTTCTGTCTGTCAGAGGCTAGGTCTATCAACCAAAGCTGGTCAATCTCATTGGCTGTTTTAAATACGTCTTTTGTATCTTGTGGGATATCAAGGTGCTGAACAGAGCCATCATTGGCGGTGATACTAGCCCACGTCTTCTGAGTGTTTAGACCGAGTTCGTCCAGCTTAGTTTCAAGGAACTTGTTTCTTTGTATGTACGCACCCGACATTGTATCTTGGCGAAATACGTTGGCTCGGTAAGGTTCAATGCTAGGGCTAGTGTTACCCATAATAATAGAACTAGAGGCGTTAGGCGCAATAGCAGTCCAATGACTGAATCTACGCTCGACACCCGCTTGTTGAGCATCGTAGCATGGCCCACGGGACTCAAATAACTGTCTGTCGCCTCGCTTACATTCTTTCTCAATGTGACGGTAAATCTCACGATTAGTTACCTTAGTCATGACGCCCTCTAAAGGCATGTCACGCTTCTGAAAGTAAGCATGTAGACCAAGGGTACCAATACCAATAGATCGTTCTCTAGACGCGGATAAAGCGGCTCTGGAGACGGTCTTAGGTGCATGTTCTATGAAGTAATCCAGCACGTTATCCAACATCTCCATGATGTCCGGGATAAACTTACGCTCAGACTTCCATTCGTCGTAGTACTCGATATTCAGGCTGGACAAACAGCAGACCGCAGTCCGATCCATAGACGTAGGCAAGAAGATCTCGGTACATAGGTTACTGCCGTTGATTTTCAAACCTTGGCTCTTTAACCATTCAGGCAGATCATCATTAGC
>Ga0181394_1000490_pt1 | contig 17371 bp, 31 predicted proteins | sample 17SPOviralmetaG_FD_130123 | JGI IMG/M metagenome (GOLD analysis project Ga0181394, IMG submission 130123) | Marine viral communities from the oligotrophic San Pedro Time Series (SPOT) site, San Pedro Channel, CA, USA - 17 SPOT_SRF_2010-11-23 | ecosystem: Environmental > Aquatic > Marine > Strait...
CTCGGTCATATTGGATATCCAAAAGACAAGTTCAGAGGTGTTGAAGATTTATAGGAATAACAGTAACTAAAAAGGAGATTATATGAGTGAATTTCAAAAAGGATTATTATTAGGTATAATGATAATGAGTTCAATGTTTTTATTTACTGCATCAACAAAATCAGAGGTAGATAGTAAGGAAAGGATAGTTGAGTACAAATTGTTGTTTGGAAAGAACCCGAAAGTTTTGAATGAAACAATTAATGATGTTTATTTGTTTGATGAAGACGACAAGAGGTTTGTCACTAAAAAAGATAATGGTTGGGTTCCATTTGGTTCACCTATTGTTACCATTGTACAATCTGATAACAAACAAAGAATTGGTCAGGCAATTGTTAGGTATGGAAAATGATTAAACCCCTTTCACATATCAAACCATCACCAATCAATGAGGATATATATTCCACTACTGACCTTTCTGACTTAGAATTATCTCTAAGACAATTAGGTCAGTTAGAACCAATCGTTATAAATCCTAAAGGAGATATTATATCTGGTCATAGAAGATATTTTTCTATGATGAGATTGGGATGGAAAGAGTGTAGGGTAAGAGTTGAAGAATATGAGAATGAAACTATTGCTATCATTCAGTATAATAATCATCGTGTTAAATCTGTAAGTGATATCAATAATGAATACAGAATACTAGAAAAAGAATACAAGAAGAGTTTAGGTGGTACTGGTACACGGACTGACCTAAAAGAAGACAAAAAGAAGTTCAATACGATGGTTGATATTTCAAAGACTATCGGTGTAGGAACTTCCAAACTCAAACAGATTAAATCTATCTACAATTATGAACCTGACCTTATAACCAAAATTGATAAGGGTGAGTTATCAGTAAATAAGGCATATTTAATTGTTCAGAAAAAATATATGAAAGGTGGTAAGGATGATGATGGTTCAAAGAAGGATAGTGTCGTAAAGTTTTTAAAAAAGAATAAACCTTCTGTTGATGATTTGGTTTCTGCCCTTAAAGATGTATACCCATACTCCACTCTGAACTTGGGAAAGTTGGTTGATGAAAATGAGTTGAATGATAAAAGAGATGAACTAATAGACCATATGAACTTCCTTAAAAAGTTAGATGAAAGGGAAATAGTCATCTACAAGAAATTAAAAGAAATAGAGAAGTCTAAGTTCAATAAGAAAGATTTAAATAAGATTTCTAAAAACATATTTCAGTTCAAAGATATAAATGATGTAAAAGGAACTACTGAAGAATTAAAAGAAATAAGACCAGTTCTTAGATTGGTTAGAAAGAATTTTAAAGAGTTTAATATCCTAAGAGTTTTGATTCATTCTATGGAGTGGAGTTCTAACCCAGGTAGAAACCTAAAGTATATTGTATCTGATGTTGTTACTGGAAAGTATTTAGGAGTAATCACAATCGGTTCAGATGTAATGTCTATTAAATGTAGGGATGATTATATAGGATGGGATAAGAAGAGTAAGATTGAAAAGAAGAGATTAAACAATATAGGAATTGCTTCTACGATAGTTCCAGTTCAACCATTTGGATACAATATGTTGTTAGGAAAATTACTGGCATCCCTTTGTGGTTCTGAAAAAATAAGAAAGGACTGGAAAGAAAGGTATGGTGATGAACTTGTTGGGATGACTACTACATCTTTATATGGTACATACTCCATGTATAACTCAATCCCAATGTGGAAGAAGGTTGGTAGTTCAAATGGTAAGATTATTATTAAACCCGATGATGACCATTATCTATTTTGGAACGATTGGGTAAAGAAGAATTATAAAGATGAATTTTATCATGCAACTCATACAACAGGTCCAAAACAGAATGTCATTAATCTGATTTTTAGAAAGTTAAATATCCCACTTAGAGATTATGAAAATGAACAGGAGAAAGGTGTTTACTTCTGTGAGTTCTATACTAATACTAAAAAATATTTAAGAGGTGAAATAGATGAAGACCAGTTGAAGATGAAAAAGATAATATCAGATGGTAATGAGTATGTGATGGGTTGGTGGATTCCAAAGGCAGAGAAAAGATATAAGAGATTAGTAAAAGAAAGTTCAATTGAAACTGACACATTATGGTATGAAGATATTAATGAGATGAAAGTTGAAAGTTGGTTAAGGAGTAGAGGAGTGTTAGTGTCTACTTTAGAAAATAAAAAAATAGACACTAGAAAAGTAGATAGGATGTTTCGGAAAGTTGGGATAGATAAGAATAAGTTTTATGAATCCCTTATTACGATGGGAACTGATGGGTTAAAAACCAAGCAGATGAAAGAGGATTGGAGTGTAGATAATCCTACAAAGAATAATTGTTATATGGTATCAGAGTTCATTTACAAATATCTATCTCCTAGTGGAACTAAACATCTATCAATCAAAGTTGAAGGTGATACCTTACCTCATCATTATTTAAAATGGGATGATGGAACTATAATTGATTTGACTGCTGAACAATACGAGGACTACTCCAAATTAGATTATTCCAAAGGATACTCTAGTGGTTTTATTGGTAAGGGAGTATCTAAAAGGACTAAAAAGTTTGGGGAATTATTGGGCTATAAAAAACCCCCCACCACCTAAAAGGAATAAATGTAATGAGGGGTTGTCGTTGAAACCTCAGAGTCTCATCACAAAAGTACCGAAACCCTCAAGGGGTGGATGAGACTCATTGGGATACTGGGTATTTGTCATTTAATACCATTTAGTAAAATCAACTAACTAGTATTAATGACTGGTGGTTGAACCCAAAGTCCATTATTCATTACGACTATTATGAAAAGGACTTTAACATTTAGTAGTTCCAATTAGGTAGTCACTACTAACCGACCTACTAGATTATGTAGGTACTACATCTACATTTTCTTTTAGTAACTCATAGTATAATGAACGGAAGTTTTCCATTTCATCAGTAGTTGAATTTCCATTCAACCCTTTAAATGAAAGTGAAGGAAAAACTAATGTGTCATCATCCAGTTTCCAACCTCTACGAGTTCTTTCTCTTGTACGAGAAACAACTACACCATCAGATATAAGGGCAGATTTATCTTCATCAGATATCTCTATTCCTCTTTTCTTAAATGATTCCATGAGGTCAAGGAATTGGGAGTTACTTATCTTCTTATAAGGAACTGGTTCCTTAGAAGTAGTTTCTTTATCAGACATAAAGACTCCTTAGTTATTGGTTATGGTTGAGGTGAGTTTTTGTTCAATAAGTGAATCATAACTCCTGAGAGATTTATCAAGTCCAATACGAATGTTTTCAATCATTCGTTCTGCCTTTTGTTTTCTCATCTCTCTTTTTGTTTTAAGTTGATTGACTTCAGATTGAACGGCGTGTAAAAGAGGATTAACATAGATATCAAATACCTTTTCGTCTTTTAATTCATTCATTAAGTAGTTCATCAATTCTATCTTATCATCATATCCTAAATAATCATCATTGTCAATATCATCACTTTCAATATCTCCATAATGTTCAAAATGATAAACCCAATCATCTATACTATAGAAAGTCTTACCATCTAGTTCATAGTCTTGGACTATAGTGATTATTGATTCACGAGTATCTTCTGATAAGTCATTGAATTGTTTATACTCATTATCTCCATGTATATAATCATTCCATGACTCTTCAATATTGATTAAGGTGTTTTCAAAAACATCACCCCATTCAATACTGAAGTCTCTTCTGTGTCTTTGTGTTACTTGCAATTCCATATAATATGTTCTCCGTTTAGTTAAGTGGTTTACTGCATAAAAAAAGGTAGATGAACACCTACCTTTTTAAGTTTTATTAAGTTGTTAAGGGTATACTAGATATAATAAAAGTCTATCATACCTTTTTTATTATACTGAGACTTAAGAAGTTTGTTTCTGTCTCTCATAAAGTAGATTACTCTGTTAAAGGCATTCCTACTTCCACCAGACTTACTACCTTTTTTATTATAGACATTGTCACCTTTATTCCAGTCCATCATTTTCCTTAGGTATCGTCTCATAGAATCAACTTTGAAGTGTTTAATCTTCTGACTTCTTCTCATCAGTTCAACAATATTACTGGCAACTTTTCTCTGTAAGTCTTGATTAGACCTTCCCCATATAATAGGAATGTTTTTATCCCAATAGTTCAACATGAGATTTATATAATCAACTTCATCAATGGATACATCTGAACCTTCTATCTTAGGAAGTTCTACTCCACCTCTATGTAGTACTGAATCATCCTCATCATATCCGTAAAGTGGTTTCCAATCAAATGTTCCACTAGACCTTTCTATATTCATTTGGAGTAGGTTGTGTTTGATACTGGAATAAACATAACCAAAGATGTTTTCTATTTTACCATTATTGATATAGGGTATTAGGGTAGTGAAAAAGAATGATACACATTCATCTACTAGGTTTTCTATTTCTTGTTCATATGAACTTTCTTTATACGGGTCGTACTGAATTAGTTTTTCACCCTTATTGAAATAGATTTGATTCTTAATTACTCTCCTAGAGGTATTCCTCAAAGGGATTTCAATATGTTCCTTATATATCCTTTCTTGGATATGAGGTTTTGAAGACCATTTAATATATCTTCCAACTGCTGAATCAGTTTTAGATGTCCAATCCCATTGTTGATGTTTTTTCCTTTTTAACATATAAGTTCCTTTGTTATTCTAATATTATAGAGTGAGAAAATGAAGTATATGCACAGATTTATTTTAATAATCTCATGAAATATTTTAATCTTATCTCCCAGTAGGAATGTAAGTATCCGAATTTTAATCCGAACTTATACCATAGTTTCCCAATAGGGGATTTGAAGTGTTCTAATATCTCAGTTTCGTATTCTAATTTTGTGTTCATTATAGTGGACACATCTCCTTCCTTATGTTCATGTAAAAGTCAATTTATTTCTCAGGTGTGTCTGTTAAATACCACAGATAGGTACTTTCTAACACACTTAGGTATTACTTCGTTATCACACTATCCCAATTAATATCTCTGAATGGTAAATCAGTAGTCCTGTGTTTGATAAGATATTTCATATAGTTGTTAGTTGATTCTAATGTGATGTCATCACGGAATTGTCCAGTATGTATTTCTACTAACGAACATGCCTCTATTATTGATTTATGTTTATCACACCACTTAATAAGGAATGTATCATTATTATCATTTATACATGGTCTGACTATGTTTTTCCGTTTCATAAATAACCAGTCGTTTAAATAACCAAGAGAAGGAACAAATCCATGTTTATAATACCAATTTCGTATTCTAATGGCATCTTCAACTTGTAAATCATTATAGGGATGTTCTACTTTGAACTCAGGATATTCATCAAGTAAATCCTCGTTTATTATTTTCTCATCTGATTTGGAAATATTGGAATCATAAGTCTCTAATCGTTCCTTTATACTAAAAGAATAGTATTCATAATATTTTGGATTTAGTCCAAATATCACTGCCCTTTTTCTCATATTCGGTGTTAAATCATTCAAACGAGAATCTTCTATCTCTTTAAGGTTCTTTTTACCATGTCCATAAACATTGGCACTAAAATCAATACTCCCACCGACACAAGTAATAGTAAAATCATTTTCGTTACATAGGTCATAGAAGTAGTTAATAAACTTTGAACCTATACCAGTACCACGATAGTCTTTATTCACATAAATGGTTTCAAGTTGGACAATTTCATTCTTATCAATTACACTTCTACTATTAGTCTCATTATCAAGAATGAAACCATCTTGCATGAGTGCCTTTCTTCTTTCTAAAGTCAATCCAAAATATCCCCATTCTGATGACATACTAATTTGAGTATCCTCGTTAAAGTGTCCATAGGTTCTCCATAAAGTATTCATGGAAGTTTCCATATTGAACTCTGATTGAATCTTCATCATCATCTTAATCCATTTAGTCATCCTCTCATCCGTAGTTCCATATTTAAGAAGATGAGGTCTACAACACTTCTTAAACTTTTTACCATGTTCAGGACATATATCGTTGGGTTTCATTGTCTTTAATTGTCTCTTCACATAACCAACAGCAGTATCATATACTTCATTTGGGATATAATTATCTGATGGTTTATCAATTTTATATACTGGTTCAATAGTAGGTTTTACATTCATTATTTAGTTCCTTATATATTTCCAAGACAAAAGACTTAACCACACATCCATATCTTTTTGAGAATGAATTTTCTGTGTGAATCTTCTGTAAAGGTGTTTGATTCTTTGTGTTGTCCGATGGAGGGATGTACTATCAAGACTAGTGTTCCTTAGTATGTGTTTTATATACATCCTTTGGTTATAGTATTTGGTGTTATCTATATCGTCAACAAATTCTACTAGGGGTTTGATTACCTCATTGTATGGTGGTTCAATAATCTCGTTTCCATGCTTGTTTAGAAAACCAATGAAGGTGTGAAAGTTGTCTTTCATATCTAAAGTAGAACTGACATTCTGCCAGTAACTTTTATCTTTGGTTGAACCATATCCATCTATGTAACCAAACTTGTTTAGTTCTGACATTGACTTTCTTTTTAGAGTCTCTTTGTAACCTATAGTGTTTTTTCGGATAAGATAATTCTTTAGGATTAAAGAGAAATAACTGAATGACCTTCCCTTATTAGGGTTAAACAAATTCATCTTATTAAACATATGAGTAACCATCTCTGTTTGAATGTCTTCAAAAGAATTTGGTATATAGTTCCAACTCCATCTGTTTATAATAATCTCACACATCTTTCTAAAAGGCATGTCTAGATATAAACGATATATATTGTTTCTCTTTTTAAGGTCTGTAGTATTTAGATATTTCTTTATTCCATAATCAACTTCATCTGTCCAGTAGTAATGGACTTTCTTTCTTCCCATTATTCACCTCTATTAGTAATCAGGTTCAGTAAAGGGTGGTAGTTCTTTTAATGGATGTTTGAACTCTTCATCAGATTCAGAATAATCATAATCATTGTTCCATTCTTTTCTGTAGTCATTTAGTAAATCCAAATCCATCTGAGAATATTTAGGATACATTTGGAAACCACATTCATGACACAATCCCCATGTTCTTTCAAATGGTCTTGTATCAATTACTAAGTTCAAATCTTCACTACCACAATTCGGGCAGTTAATAGTATCTACATGTGTACCCATTATTTATTCTCCCTGTAATCATCTAACCAATCAATAAGATGTTCAACTATGGTTTCAGATATCACATCTGTAGGTTCATATATCCAACATCCATCTTCTAATTCAGAGATGTAGTAAGATTGTATTCCACTAAAATCAAAACATTCCTTACTGCTGATTTCTCTTAGTTTTTCCATCTCTTCAATGGTTATGGTTTTTAGTTCTGGATAGTATTCAGAATGGTCTTTGATAATATCGTTAAGAGGGAAGTCAAAAGTATTTCCTCTTGATGTTGTGTAGTTTGATTCCATTACATTTCTCCTTCAATCATACTTTGTATTTTTTGTTCTTTGATTTCTATATCTAACCACGGATTGTTTAACTGGTGGTTGATATCATTATTTCGTAGTTCATCAAGTTGTCTTTTCATATCTCTTATGATGAAGGCAGTAACAGAACTACTCCAATCTTCTCCAACACCGAATCTCAAATCATTCCATTCTGATTCAGTTACATTTTCATTTGGTAGGAAGACTTCATTTATTTCATCCATGCTGATATTTACTTTCACAAATAGTTTTGACATCTAGTTGTCCTTATGTTTTATAGGTTAATTCTCAATATCATCTAAAGTTGGTATTGAGTTTTGAGAGGGGATTTGTGTTATTTAAGTGACTACTGGATTACTATAAAAGTCATCCAATAACAGATTAATAACATCTTTATTCTTTTTTATATAGTCATATGTGAGTTCTTGAATATGGAATACATCATATGATTCCATAACCATATGGAACTCAGTATCTGCCAGTCTTCTATCTAAGATAGATTCTATTTCATCTTTATAGATACGAATGTCGTAGAAGTAGTCATTTTCATTTACCTCAATCATTATTGTTCTCCTGTTCTCTTTTCAGACTATCTAAATATTTCGTCAATTCAGTTTTAACAGGTTTTCCTTCTACTGTTTTATTCACTCTAACTTTATTGTGACTACTTAAGTTTTTATATGGGTTATTACTCATCTTCTATCTAACTCCTTTAGAATCAAATGAATCAAGTGTCCAGTTCTTTACTGGTCTATTCATTAACATATGTGATGATTTGATTTTTAGGTTACCATCAGTATCTCTGATGAAATCTTTGTAAGAGATGTTTCTCATTACATTATTATTGATTGTTGATATCATATATGACCTCATTATTTATTTGTTTTTGGTTACATATATATGGAGTGGAAAAGGGGAGTATGTGCATACTTTCATATGTACTTTTTTTATAAAAGTATCAGACACTCTAAGGGAGTAAAAACACTCCTCTATATAAGGGTAGGTTATTAGTTTGGATTAACGATTAAATGGTCTTGAAGACCTATGAAATGGTGGGGGTATTACTTCTTATAATAATGTTCATATAATCTTTTTATCCATTTCTTGGCATCTTTGATTGGAATGAACATTCCTCTTTTTCCATACTCCCATTGGGTTGATGATGGTTCGGTAGGTTCATAAAACTCCCATATCTTTAGGAACTTATGATTTGTAGTGGATACAACCTCTGTTGTTTCTAGTAGGGTTTTCTTGAACTGATTTCTTCCACCATTATTATATATGACGACTTCATCAACTTGGAGGTGTTCTTTGGGGAAGTATTTGGGGGTGAACCTATCATTGGTTCGTAACTCTTTAATCTTTTCTGAGGCAATAACCTCAATATCTTTTTTCATAGTTTTATCCTGTAGGCGTTTGATTTACTTTGAAGATTCTGAGAAGTAAATAGACTCTTCCCAATTTTTATGTTAATAACAATTACTTGATTACTAGGTACTTTGATTCGGTTTCATAAATGAAACCTCACCACAAATCTCCACTTCGTTACGATTTGTGAATGACACAGACTAATCTATTATTATTTATTTCTACGGCACTTGTTAAAATTTATTTACCAGTTCTAGTTAGTTAGTTAAGGATAGTTCTTCCCTTCAGTTATAAGTATTCATAGAAACATGTTTTATTACAGAATATTTGATTTTTTGTTAAAAAAAATAAATAAAGTGAAAATAAAATTGGATAAAGAGAGGCATGTTTGATACTTATAGATACAACACTAACAAGACAGGAGTAATAACATATGTATAACACTATTGAATCTTTCATTAAACATCACGGATGGACTAAGACTGCTCGTATAGATTATTTAATGAACTATATCGTTCAGGGTAAATCCAAAGATGAAATAAAAGAAGTTGCCGTAGATGAGTATGGTATCTTTCCGAACAATAGACAATTTCTATCTACTTGGAACTATGTTGAGAAGATTAGGGATTCCATCATGTGGATACCGAATGAAACTCACTAGTGAAAATGTAATGAATGAGGTAGACCACGATAAGGTTTCTCTGGCATTTGGTTTATTTATTATATCAAAGATGTCAGATGAAAAACTGATAGGGTATCTCAATGAGTTCAAAGAAATGTTTTTTGATGTACTCAGAGACTCTAGAAAATCATCACTTCCTAAAACAGATGATGATGTAGTTCAACAACATAATGATACTACTATAGAGAAAGAAATAGAGGTATCTGCACATAGAAATATGATGGACTTAGAAAAACAAATGATTGACCTGAGGACTGATAAAGATTCATGGAAGAAGATATTTACGGAGAAATTAAAATGGGTTTAACAATTAAAGAGTTGATGAGGATGATTCTTGAAGACTGGAAGGATGAAGTAAAAGATTATTCAGATGAGAAACTGATTGAAGATAGAAGTTACTGGATGAAGAACTATGGTTATCCTCATGATGATGATTATGATGAAGAGAACACTTTAGATGGTGACATTCATACTTTGTCAATTGAATTAGAACAACTCAGAAGATTCGGAGAAATCATTTATCAGATGCCCGATGGGGAACTGAAGTACGATAAGAAACTGAAACATAATAAGAGTAAAAAAGAAAGAATTACTGAGGAGTAATAATGAAAGACGATAAAAAGTATTATGACCATCCTTTTGGAAACATCTCTATGGATGATGTTCGTAGTAAGATTGATGAGTGTGATAATAAAGTAGAACACTTACAAGAAGACTTCTTTAATACCTTACTGGAATTAATTGATGGTAAGGATAATGAGGATGGTATTGAAAGAGAACGAGATAGAATCTATTATGTAAGAAAGATGAAATCTCTTCAGAAACAGATTAACCACCAGTTGAACTATAGTAAACAATTATCTATGGATTTGGCTAGAACATCACTAGAAGAGGCATTTACACCTCATGTCAAATCCATGTTAATTGATTCATATCAGAAGAAAATAGAAGAGTTAGAAAATGAAGATGTATGATAGATGGTTGAGTTTTGGTAAGGGTATAAAAAGATTTGATGGTATACACTATCCAATCTTTAGAGTATGGTTACTCATTGGGATAATAACAAAATGGACTTACAGATACTTGTACGATGAACGACAATCCATTTCAATCTAAACCACTTTCTGAAGGTCGTATCAAATGGGCGATACAACAAACAAAGAGTATGACTCAGGCATCTAAAATAGTTGGATGTAGTTATACGACCTTTAAGAAGTATGCTAAGTTGTATGGGTTATGGAATCCTAATCAAGAGGGTAGAGGTATACCTAAAAGAAAGACAATAAAGATAAAAGGTGATATAGATTTTGATTTAGATAGTTGGACAGAGGCACTTAAAAAATCAAAGTTGTTTTAATACTTTGACTATAGAATATCAGACATCACATTCATATATGATTACTGGTCTTCATATCATTATCCACTTTTTATAAGAGTAATGGTTACCTATACAAACCCCTCCAGTCTTTGAGGGTATTTTTTTACCTATACACATTCACTCTGTGACAATAAAATATATATCACGACAAAGAGTATCTTCTCCATTTGATATACATCCATAAACAGATAGTGTATCTCCAATGTGAGGTGGGTATACATATACTATTCTTTTACTAGTTCCATCTGAACTGGTATAGGTTGAATAATTGGCAATTGGTTCACAGAACATTTGTAACATATGTTCTACACAAAAGAAGTCATCTGAAGACCAGAATATTCTTTCCATTGGTCTAGAGATTGATTCTACTGATGTATAAGTGTTAGGACTTTCATTAGGATAATCAAAGATATAATAACCATCATTAGTCATAGGTAAGTCCATATATAATTCTAACATCAGTTCTAACTTGGGTTCATCATCCTCAACTTCTGACACCATGTCAAAATTCATTATGTCAGAACAACCTACTAGAATTATAACTGGCAGTAGATATTTAAACACTCTCAGACCACCGAACAAAGTCAGACTTATAATGTTGTTTAGTTTCTTTGAGTCGTAATCTCTTACCCCATTCTATCATCCAACTTCCTATGGGTTTTCCTTCCTTAACATTTAGATAATCAGAACAATCATACAAGTCAGTACCTAACCAAACATCTTCATTGTTCTTTTCGTAATCTTTGTTTGATGGGCTGTTTAAACACTTTCCATCATCCTTACAGATACTACAATCAAAACTCATTTAGACTCCTTAGATTTGTTATTTCTCTTTTGAATATCAGAGAGTTTTATTTTCTTATACTCCCCATCACCAGTACCGATAAGGACATATTGTTCCCCATCAATTATTCTAGTAGTTACATCTCCTAACATGAACATAGTTTTAGTTCCTTTAGTTTTTTATGATACATCTTCTTTTCTTTTTCATAATCATCAATAGACTGGTTCTTATCTTTTAGAAGGTTGAACTCGTCACTAACAATTATCTTCATCATCTCTATTTTTCTATCCATACATCACCTCTTTCGGAAACATTTTATAATACTCTTTAGTACCCCAAGGTGGTGTATCATGAACAAAGATATACTTCCCATTACATTCTAATTCTCCACCATCAGATGTGATTAGTTTAGTTCTTAAGTCAGAGGGTGTATTTTCATACAAGTCAATCATACCATTGAAAGAACCAGTTGAGAATAAATCACTTAGGTTCTCTACAAGTTCAGTAGTCATACTAGTTGGGTTTAGTAAATAAATATTTATACTATTTCCCATACTATAGGCAGATGTTTTTATCCAAAGTTTATCAAAATAAACCTTACCATCTTTCTTCAGTTGATTAAGAACTTGTCTTATTACACTACCAACTCCTGCCACTTTCATATAATCACCACTACCATAGTTTGATACTTTACTATCGGGCAGAGACACTTTGAAGTTGGTATCTAAAACATTAACAATACCATTTATCATACTTACTCCTTTTTTTGTTTTACATTATAATAGAGTGATAATTCCTACTATATGCACACTTTTGGTTGAACTTGATTGAATAGTCTTTTACTTATGATTGAACCATAGGAATGGTTGGTCGTCTTATTTTTCCATTTGAGTATTCCTACATAGAAGGGGTTGGATAGAATGTGTTTTACATTCCACCAGTTGAAGTGTTTACCTCTGAAAGAATAACCTTTAGACTTCAAGAGTTTTAGAAGTCGTTGTGTTTTCTTCGTCTTAGTGAGGTTGGGGTTTTTAAGAAGGTCGTTGTGTTTCTTGAAGATGTATTTAACAATCTCTGATTCTGTTGTATCTATTACAATATCACCTTTTCTATTCTTACGATATCCATAAGATAGAGAACCAAAGGGTTTCTTATTATCCTCAAAAGTTTTTTGTCTCCCGTCTGAGAGTCTAGATTTGATTACATCCCTTTCATTTTCTGCAATTGAAAACAGGATATTTGTTACCAGTTTAGAAGATGGATTATCAGTATCAATAGATTCACTTATGCTGATTACCCTTACTGAGTGTTCACCACAATACTTTAGGAATAGTAATCCTTGTAAGAGACTACGACCTAGTCGGTCAATCTTATTTACAATAATGGTATTACACTTTCCATTTTCAATGAGTGATTTAAGTTTCATAAGACCAGTCCTGTCTAATAAATCTTTTCCACCACTCTCCGTTTCAGTAATAATTTCAGACAGATGAAAGTCATAGACTTTACAATAATCTCTAATCCTTTTAGATTGGAACTCAAGTGATGTATTATCCTTTTGACCAATACTTGAAACACGCACCAAACCAAAAACATTATTCATATAATCTCCTTTATTTTTACATTACTATTTTACATTACTGGGGGACTTATGGGGAGAGAGGTAATCTACATCTCTTGAAGAGGTATTTATCGTCTAAAGAGAACCTCAATACATTACTAATTTACATTACTTTTACATTACCAGTCAAGGAGTATCTAAATGTTGATATTATTGAAGTTAATAAGGGGAATGGGGATTTTCAGTCCACTGCTCTACCAACTGAGCTACCGAGCCAACAACAATAAAATCAATAACTTACGGAACACTCCATAACACTTACATTACCATTTACATTACCATTTATGTAGGATTTCTCCTCCTGATTAAGTAAATTTGGGTAACTCTTATGTGTTCTATGTATCATATAAATCCAACAATAATGTCGTGAAGAAAAATACTAACAAATCAAACATCCAACAACTCCGAAAGATGGTTAAATCCCAAAAAAAAGAATTTAGGATACATGAACAATTCAGTTATCGGTTTGATTCTAGAACTAGGAAGTTATGTCTGTGTTATAGTGTTCCTATTATGATAAGAGATAAGGGCAAACTGATAACTACTCGTAAGAAGATGAATAAATATCATAGTAACATTAATGATAAAAACTGGAAGAAGTTCTTTGAAGGAAACTTATCTATTATCAAAGATGATGCTGAATTTGTTCGGAGACAATTTGATTCTTACGATGAGAAACATGGTGTCGGTGATGAGTACCAATTAAGGTTTTGGATTGAAACTTATCTCAGTAGAGTAGTTGGTCATACTAAGACAATCAAAAAACTATCACCTGAAACATTAAGACAAAACAAGTTCCACCTTAATGGTTATCATGACTACTTAAGGAAAAACCATAGAGAATCAGAAGATATATTTTTACATGTCAAGAATGGTAGAGTCTGGTTTGAGAATTATTATGAACACAAATTAAAAGAAGGTAAGTGGAGTCCATCTACCATAGGTATATCATACAGAAACATCAGAGGGTTCTATAACTATGTTGCTGATAGACATAGTGATAACTTTCCTTTTGATGTTTTAAAGAAAGTGAAATTACCTAAGTCTGAAAATAAGAGAGACATGTTGAACCCATATGAGTTTGAACAAGTAATAGATTTTATTACATTGAACAAGAATGATGATTATTATGGGAAGTTTGTTATGATGTTACGATTACAGATGAAGACTGGCATGAGGGTTAGTGAAGTAGTCAATATTCGTAATAGGAACATTGATATTAATAACAAAAGAATCACTATTGTTGGTAAAGGTAGTATCAGTAGAACTTTGAATTTTAATGATGAAAGTGATACTGAAATATGGGAAGAGATAATCAGTAAGATGTCTGATGGTATGTATCTCTTTTACAGAACTAGAGTTCAGAATTTTTCTACACAGAATAAAAAGATTGAGGTAGACATTGATAAGAACTCACCGACAACATCATCTTATTTCATGCAGAGATTTAGAGAAATGAGAGAGAAGTTAGGTTTAAGAGATATCATTACTTCTCATAGTCTCAGGAGATATTTTATTACTAAGTTCGTTCAACAAACAAATAACAGAGATTTAGTTCGTCAAATAGTAGGGCATTCATCAACGAGAATGACAGACTATTATATGGGAACAATGATTGAAAGTGATACTAAAACCACTATAGATATTGGAGTATAAACATGACTAAAGAACAAAAGAAAACAGTGATACTAGACTTCCTAAAGTACATGGAAACGAAAGATGTTCACCTTGTAGAGTTTGGTAAGTTCTCAAACAATTCTATATGGAGTAAGGATAATCCTCAACCATCACATCGGACTATGATTAATGTATCGTTTAAGGTTGATAGGTTGAACGATAGTGATAAAGATATAGAAATAGAGAAGTGGTTATCTTAGATTTAACTATGGAACAGAAAATGATATACTTTGATAACGGCAATGTTTGGGAATCATATCATTATAAAGATGGTAAGAAAGAAGGTGAGTGTATTGAATATTACCCTGACGGAGAGAAAAGAGTTCATGGATATTTCAAAAAAGGTAGACCTAGTGGTGTTTGGATGACTTGGGAAAAAGATGGTTCATATGATTGGATTGATATGGATTTGAGATAATCTATTAGTATAAAATAAATGAGGAAGATAAAATGAATAAATATTTAAAATTGTTATTAGTACCAATGTTGGCATTCTATGTTGGTTGTGAAGATGATGATGATAATGGTGGTTCATCAACACCACCAAACCCATTAGTGGGTGTTTACGATATGACAAGTGTTGTTGTTTCTGTCCTTTCAAACCCTGTCCAAACTCTTACTTTCAATGCGAATGGAACTACAAATAGTATAACTTTAATTTTATCTGAGAGTGGTAGTTATTCTACTACTGGTAGTTTAAATGGTGAGGCAAATACTTTTGGAGGAACTTGGTCAAGTACTGGAAACAAACTAACAATATTTGAAACATCCCCATCAACATTAACAGAAATTTATGATTACACTTTGAGTGGTAGTAATCTTACAATGACCATTACTACACCTGAGACTACAACAGATTATGGAACAACACAGACATTCAATTACACAAAACAGTAGTATAATTAATTAAACTTGAATCCCTCGTGGATTCTCCAAAGAAGATAGGGTGGTCATTGACTATCCTATTTTTATTTTAAGAAGGACATTTATGAAGACAAGAACCTATGAGTCATATAAGAATCTCTTTGATGAAGTATCTCAATACAATCGTTTAAAGAAGTACCACCCATCTTATATATTACTATTCAGTTTTGTTGAGGATAGAATCAACAGACTATATGAAGACCAGTTCAGAATGAAACATAGAGTATTACCATCAAAAAAAGATATGCTAAATTCTTTATACAAGAAGTTATCAGATGTTGATTCATACGGATTAAGAATAAGACCAAACATTATAGATACTCTTAACAGATTAAATGAAAGAAGAAACATAATCGTTCATCAGGCACTATTTCATTTTGACCACATTACAAAAGGTGATGTAGATGAACTGAAAAAGTATGGTCGTGTATTAGATAAAATCAGAACGAGACAAAAGAAGTTGTTACCTAAAACATCTAAGGTAAGTAAAATAAAATTAAGACTAGGTGTATCTGTTCCATCTGTAAGTAAGATGAGACTAATAAAAAACCCAACATCATATCCTCTGTCTCATAGATAGGCATCTTGATTCTGTTTTCTACTTTTCAGTTTCATATCTAAAAGTCACTTATACCGATAAACATTTCGTAGGGGATTTTTCTCATATGGGTTTTTTATAAGACACTTAATACCCTAAGGGGGGGTAGGTATTTAATGGGGAATCCAAAGTTATTACTCTTCTTTATACCCAACCATATCAATTTATATATAGAGGTTACTTTTTACCCTTAAGAGTGTCTATTACCTTAAAGTATTCTTATTTCATCCGTAAATGTATGGTGGCATCGTTTTCTTGTGTATAGGTATATGGATATACCAACCTGATATAATCTATCGGCATTGGGGAAATTTGACACCATGTCAAAAAACAACCTTAGGTTGATTCAACCTTAGGTTAGGTGCTGATTATTTATTTCTATTTGCATAGATTCAGTTTCGGAAACTAACTTGTCAAAGATTACTAGGAGACAATATGACTATAACTAAAAATGGTAAAGAATATTTAACCTTCATGGAAAAGTTAGACTTACTTGTGAAAATGTCTTGTGAATGGGATATGGGTAAGATTGTCCCAGCTCAACAAGGTATAGAAGGTCTTGATGATTATAAAAAAAGGGTTGAAGAATGGACACTAGAGATGGCAGACATAGAAGAACAAATAAGTCTTTGGATTGATGAAATGGAAGAACTCGGTCATATTGGATATCCAAAAGACAAGTTCAGAGGTGTTGAAGATTTATAGGAATAACAGTAACTAAAAAGGAGATTATATGAGTGAATTTCAAAAAGGATTATTGTTAGGTATAATGATAATGAGTTCAATGTTTTTGTTTACTGCCTCAACAAAATCAGAGGTAGATAGTAAGGAAAGGATAGTTGAGTAC
>Ga0181394_1000492_pt1 | contig 17334 bp, 2 predicted proteins | sample 17SPOviralmetaG_FD_130123 | JGI IMG/M metagenome (GOLD analysis project Ga0181394, IMG submission 130123) | Marine viral communities from the oligotrophic San Pedro Time Series (SPOT) site, San Pedro Channel, CA, USA - 17 SPOT_SRF_2010-11-23 | ecosystem: Environmental > Aquatic > Marine > Strait...
CCGTTCAGGGGAGTAACGGGCCGGTAGAAAGAATTCGTATTTACGCGAGGAAGAATAACGACCAAGCGTTCTACAAAATCGATGAGGTAGACAACGTCACGGGGCTCTTTACTGTTGACTTCCTAAACGATAAGAGCTACCCTGTGCTTAGTGAGGAGGAGGCCAACAAGTTGTACGACGCAGTGCCCCGCTCTGCTTCTACACAGGCTTTCTCAAACAACCGTTTGTTTTACGGCAACTACATCGAAGGGTTTCCGAACATTAACACAAGGGGCACCTCGTCACCAGTTTACCATTCCACAAAAAGTATCCCTGTGGTCAATGGAGACATCAATACCACCACCACAGACAACGGAAGCACTGACGCATACCGTACAGCTCTAAGAGTTTTTGGTGACATACCCGCTGGAGAGAACAAGAACAAGTCTCTTTCTTCTGACGCCGTATCTATAAACAAAACCTACGACGACTATCAGGCTCGCTACCTCAGCTTTGACATTGACATGAGTCAGGTGCCAGAGGGCATTGAAATTGATAGTGGCAGCGTGAGCTTCCTTGTTTCTATATCCGCAAGTGAGGTGTCATTTCAGGCGGTCAGCTTTCGCAACAACGTCTCAGATGGAAACGTTTTCGATTTAGGCGGCGATGTACGGTATGTGCCTAAAGAGGGCTACTTTAAAAAAGATATTCTTGTTGGAAGTAATGAGGCAGTTAATCCGGGATTTGACAATAATGATAGCGACCAAGAGGGCATGGGTGGTCTCCTTCTTTTTGCTCCCTTTGTCAAAGACGGAAACAACGATGGAGGGATTGACTCCTTCTCCTTCAACAAAGCCAACGCAGCACTACGCGGAACCTCTACCTTCAAGAACCTTGTGCCCCAACAGAACATCGAGTTTGCTGTTGATTTCCCAGTCTCTAACATTTCAAATAAAACTGAACTCATCAACGCCATCCGAAGCGAGCTTGTTGGACTGACGTCGAACATAAGCGTCTCTCCCGAGGCTACTCCTGACGACAACTGGAGCCAGACAAACGACGGGACTAATAACTACGCCCGTAGCTCCAAGTGGTTTAACGGCGTTACCACGATGGGTTACTTTCTTGATTCAGGCGGGGGCTTTGAAAACAGCGACTTTGGTACGAACGCAAATGACAAGGCTTCTCGTCTTTGCTACCTATGGTTCGAGGGAGGGATGGAGTTCACCATTCTCAACGCTACCCATAATGCTGACGAGGACAAGATTCGCTGCAACTTTTACCGGACAGACTTTAACTTTCAGGCAAGCCACCTTGCCTATGTGCATCGTCAGGATATCGTCGCTGGTGATGATAACCCATTGACAGACTCCGGCTGGCCCAGCGCCAACAACTCCCTCAACTTTGACTATGCTGACTCTGACAATGCAGAGTTTAGCGACGGCCTAAACGAAAACATTCTCCCTGAGAACGCAGACGGAGGCGGAGAGGAGGGGAAAGTAAAGTATTGGAATGGTCAAGGGGCTAAGTTTAGTTTTTCCTTTAGCGGCTCGGACCTCGCTAACAGCGCCAGCATTACTGACGGCAACGACTCTCAGCTCAGGGCAGTTGACAATATCGTTGAGGACGGCGCGGGGGTAGCGGGTGCAGTCATCACTTCGTTGAGAGGGATGAGCTTGGAGGGGTTTGTTTTGCGCGTGCAATCTGACGTTGACGAAACCAAGACCTTTAAGTCTGCAGCCACGCACGACTTCGGAGTTGTCTACTTTGATGACCGCAACAGGCCCAGCTTTGTACAGAAGATAGCTTCTGGGGAAGTGTCACGGTTTGGAGATATATCCAGACGTGGATTTAACGGAAGGTCTCTAATGGACCTTCGTCTTCTCCATGCCCCACCTCCGTGGGCTACATCATATGCCCCAGTGTACAGCAAGAACACGACATATGACATGTACTTGCAATGCACTGTAGCTGAAGCTGGCCTCCCAGCAAAGACTTCTTTTACAGACATTTACTCAGGGACGGGTGATGGTCAGCGCCCCGTCATTGCATCTGTAGGGGGTGCAGGATTGTCTCAGTACATCATGGTGTCCCTCCGCACGTTGGAGGGTAAAGCTGTTTCCTACAAGGAGTCCAAGGGCGCTGACCTCGAGTACAAGTTCATGAAGGGCGACAAGCTCCGAATCGTTCAGTACACAGACCCGAATGGGGACGTACTGAGGCCATACTCGGAGTTTACTGTTACCGACTTTAAGTTCTTCCAAGACAACGAAGACAACCCGGTAGACATATTCATAAACGACAGTCAGTCTGAAGCGTTCCGCCGTACCGGCTGGTGGCTCATCCTGCGTGACGATGGCGTCGAGAACTTTGACCGCTCCGCTATTGCTGGCGGCAAGGACTTCTGGTCTCAACAAGTTGTCGTAGAAATTTTCCGTCCCAAGAAACGGCTGGATACGCAGGTGTTTTTTGAGGTTGGTGAGCAGAGAAGCATTGTATCAAGTCAGTCTGTTCGGACTCATTCTGGAGACCGAGACAACGCAACCTCACCCTCTTTTGCGATTACCACTGTTGGGCCAGATACGTTCAGGACATCTCAAAGATTGTATGCTGGAGACTTAGTTCAGAAGACTGGTCTCAGTGCAAACAACGAGGTAACCATCACGGGTGTCTACGAAGACGCTGATACGGGTGATTATCTATATACGGTCACTCCCGCACTATCCAGCTTTCCGACAGGGTTTGCTAACGTTAGTGTCTCTACCGCGATTAACGCTCCCGGGAGCATACATCACGGGGTCATCACCCTGACTCACGGCGATTCCTACTTGCGTCCGCGAGAGCAGATGGTCAACAAGGAGCAGAACATAACCACCGGGGGGATTATTCTGCGGTTTGACCCCAGCTTAGTCAGCGAGCACAGCTACCGCGTCTTCCTTATGGAGTCACCTAACGTCAGTGACTTCTTCGAGTCTATGGCAACAGACCTCGGTCGACCTCACATCGAGAACCCAGAGGCTGAAGAGTTGCTCCGCAATACATCGCTGACGTACAGCAACAGGTACAGCCTTGACAACAGTCGTCTTACTCTTAGTGAGTTCAACCCGGCGCTGTTCCCATTCAAAGATTATAACCCTCAATACGGCAGCATTACTTACCTCGTAGACGAGGGTAGTGGGCTTGTCGTCATGCACGAAAAGAAGGTGGCTTTGCAACCAGTAGAGCGCACCCTTATTGAGTCGGCTGGCGATGGGCAGTTGGTTACCAGCTCTAATGTGCTTGGTTCAGAGCGATACTACGCTGGAACTTTTGGGCCGGGTCGCAACCCCGAGAGTGTGGTTGCTCGGTTTGGTCAAATTTATTTCTGTGACGCAGAGAGCGGAAGGGTTGTCCAGCTTAAAGAAGGCCAGCTCTTGCCTATTAGCGAGAACAAGATGGAGTCTTACTTTGAGACTTTGTTCGCTGACCTCACCACCGCGACAGCCTACCCCAAAACCCCCTGTGGCTTTGACCCGGAGAACAATGAGTTTATCGTGAGCTTATTGGAGCTTCCCAGCATTAACATCGCTGTTAACTCAGTTGTTGTTGGTACTGTGCCTGTGCGTACAGCCCTAACTGGTAGCGAATCAAGCGTCAACGCATACGTCAGGCCAATGTTTTCTAACACCGGGCTATCTACCGTAGAGCGTGCTAATTTTAACTGGGATGAGGCCGACTTGAATTTTAAGTGGGATGAGCATGGGCAGGGCACGGCATACCTTGACCTGCTGTCTGAGTCTATTGGTATGTATGTTGAGCCAGACCTCGCGGGGAGTGCCTCAACCATAAACATAGACGTGGTTACATCCGATGGAAAACATACTTCTGAAAGCACATACAACCTGAGAACCAACGAGATTACATTGCCTACCTCAATGGTTCTGGGTTCAGACGCGTCAAACAAAGCTGTTGCCCTCACAAACCGAAAGGCACAGACCTTCAACACTGTGGCGTATAGCCCTAAGATTCAGTTCTGGCTCACTCGGTATTCTTTCTCCCCTGAGATGTATGCCAGTATTCAGAATAAGTTCTTTAGCTTCAGCGACGGACAGATGTACAGGCACAACACAAACGCTGCTTACAACACATTTTACGGGGCGGCTTTCAACTCCGAGCTCACGATTATTAGCCGTGGTCACCCCTCACAGATTAAAGCGTACAACGCCATGTCTTTGGAGAGCGACAACAGCAACTGGTCTGTGGCTTTGAGCAACAACACTCAGGCAGCTACTATTGGCACCACCGAGTGGGATGAAAGAGAGGGTATGTACTACACCCATATTGGGCGAGACGAGGGGGTTGACAACGACAATACATCCCATCGCATTCACCTCGGTGTCATCTCAGCCATCGACGGAACTAAGGTGACGATGACCTCTCGCATCAGCAACCTGCCATTTGGTATCGGCGATGCCGTGCATCAAACCAATGCTGACAAGAGCGACATTGTAAGTGCCTCTGCTACAATTACTTCGGTTGACTCCCGTACATCTATTACGGTGAGCAGTGCGGCGAGTCTTGTTGTTGGGCGAGACCTGTTTGCTTTCTCGGCAGCGCGTTCAAACGGCGACCCAATCCGAGACTATCACCTTACAGCAGCCATGAGTAATGCTTCAACGACTGCACACGAACTTCATGCGGTGAACTTCAACTACGCCCCGTCACCGCTTCACAACGAAAACAATAAGTAATGGGACCTGAAAATGTAAACCTCGTGTCGGAACTGGCGGGCACGTCTCAAACACCGCCTCCCACTTTAGGCGCTCCTACGATGGACAATAGTGCGCTTGGTGTGGGCATGATTGCAGAGGGATTCGGTCAGACCGTTGGTGGCATCATGGACATCAGCGCAGGGCGAAGGGCCTTTAAAGAGGGCAAAGCCGAACTGGCCGATGCCAACGCCAACTTGCAAAAGCTGATGAACAGTCAGCCCTCGCTGTCCACGCCATCAGAGTATTTCGACGCTGTCAAGAATGCATACGACCAGAGGCTGGTCCAGATGCGGACGGAAGATATCAATCGTTCTTTGGCTACCACGGCACAATCAGCCCAGCAGTTTGGAGCTCGTGGACTTGGCGCCACCCTTGCCGCGTCGTCACAAGCCCAGCGCCAACAGCGTGAGCTTGCCCTTGACCAGCAACAACAGCAAACACAAGCCTTAACTAATTTAGCGGGGGCTCGTGAAAGGGAGCGTGATATTCGAGAACGCCGCTCAACCCGTGACATCGACTTTGGGTTCGATGCTAAAGCAGCGGCGGAAGCCAAAAAAGAGATGGGGCGTCAGCAACGCAACGAGGGTATCGTGAGTGCAATCACTGGCCCAATGCAGATGGCTGCTGGTGTGGCCACTATGGGTATGGCGAAAGGAGGAGAGGTGCAACAGACGCCGGGGGCCTATTCTCATAAAACCAATGAGCTACCTGTAGTTGACAAGAACGGAAATGAGACGGGGGTATACCTCACTGGCGGAGAGTACGTCTTCAATCCACAAGACTCTAAGAAGATGTTCAAGATGGCGAAGAACGACAAGAGTAAGCTGGGGCGCTTTGTCTTTGGTAAGCTCAAGAAGTTCGAGAAGGAACTAAAAGATTTTGAAAATGGCTGACGGCATTCGATTTAAGACGGGGTATGTAGCCTCACCAATTAGTTACTCTAACCTCGGACGTGAGGCAGGAAAGAGTGTCGGCGACTCCTTGCGAAGCGTTGAGGAGGAGCGGAGGCGGCAGTCAGCTTTGACCGACCGACAGTTCGGGCTGAGTAAAACCTCGCAGGAGCTGGTCCCCTCTGCTATCAACGAAAGGTATCGAGGTGGGGCGCAGATGCTTTTGAATAATCTGCAGTCTACAGCGGCTCAAGCCAAGCTCAATCCGAATCAAGAAAACCTTTCCGCGTTTCAGATTGCAAAGCAAGAGTATACTGACTTTAAGAACTTAGCTGTGTCGGTTTCAAGCATGAACAACCAGACGGTAGCGAGTGTCCGAAAGAATGCTGTTCGGGGCATGGTTGGCACGAGTGACGAGAACCTTGCCTTGTTCAATGAGTACAACACAGTGCCTCAGTACAGCCTCGTTAATGGTAGGCTGGCGGTGATGCAAGATGGTCAGCCTGTAGCTTGGAGGGACTCAAACATTGGCGACATTAATGACGTGTTCGTCCCACAGATTCAGGCGCCAGAAACAGAGTATGCCAGCAACACATTATCGGACTCTTTGTACACCTCTAAGTTTGCTGCTGAGGTAGACAGCTACCAGCAGGTTAGTGGCAGGGGATTCTTTACTGGTCAAATCAATGATGAGCTTCTCAATGCCAACATAACGCAATCCATAAACAATAAGGTTGCGACTCGCCCTGACTCTCTAAAAACTATTGCCTACGAAGCTCACAAGCGGAACAACCTGCCTATGCAAGACACGCTTGCCACAGAGGACTTAGACGACGCGATGGTGGCTTACGACCCCGCCGCGAACAACCTTAAGGTTGGAGGTAAAAGGATTGCATCAGGCGCTTTGAATGCTCAAGGTCAGTTTGTCTTTGACGTAAACGACGAAGACTTGGCAAACTCTGGTTTGTCTGCAGAAGAAAAACAACAGGCAGATATGTGGCGCGTGGCTGTTGGTCAATACTACGAAGAGATTGGCCTAAACATTCGCAATCGGATGCCGAAGAAAGACCAGACCGCAGCCGAGCAGAGGTTTGTTTTGCAGCAGCAAAAAGCTGACGAGCGTGAGGCTGCCCGCACCCAATCTGCAGTTGACAAGGCTACTCAGGAAGCTCAAGAGGACGCTGCCGAGGCTCGACTTGAAGCTGAGGGAGAGGTTCGGGAGCAGCTTGCTACGGCCCCGGGACTGCAGCGCAGCGAGGAAGGTTACGTTATGTCCGTCGGTAACGCTACGGACTACACTATACCCGGCCCTGAAGGAAACATCGTTGTGACCAAGGTCAGGTACAACGACAGCGGCGCGGTAACTGGCTATGAGATTAAAGATGTCGGACAGGACATTGCCCAGATTTTACTTGATGACCAGTACACCGATGAAGAAAAGAATCGCCGCATCCAACAGGCTATGGCTGGAACGCGGGCGCAATCTATTGAGCAAACCGATGACCGGTTCGAAGACATTACCGGCTCCCTTAGAAACAAAGACGTAGCTACGTCGCGACAGCCACCGAGGGTTCTTGATGAGCTGGCCGCCCGTAAAATTCGTGCGCACCAAGAGCAGCAAATTGGCGACGGCGTCCTCGGGGCTCGCGGTATAGGCACTGTTAGCTTTGATGACGAAGGTAACGTGGTGATTGGCGGCGATTCAGAGATTAACATCGATGACATCTACGAAGAAGAGACCAGTGGAAATTCATAAATTAGCAGCTACATAATATCATGGACGAAGAGCTGCGAATTAAACTGGAGGAAGCCAAGGCTTCTGGCGCCAACGAAGGAGAGTTGAGGCAAATCATTCGTGATTACTTGGCTGAAAAAAAAAAGTCCGAAGTGTTGCCATTGGACTCTCCTATGGAAACAGATGCTACGGATGTTTCCTCGAGTATCGCTCCGGACTTACAACAAGAAAGTGGTTCTTCGGATTCAGAGGAAGTAGAGTCGACGAGTGAGCCCGCCCCTACGGGCATGCCGGAGGAACTCCGCAGTTACCTTACGGACCTCCGTGCCTTCGGGGCTAACGAAGATGAGCTCCGCGATGCCATCAAGAAATACGAAGACCAGCCAGAGCAAGAGCAGACCTTTGAGTATCGCATTGGCGATGAGGTGATTAGTCAAGAGGAGGCCCAGCTCCTCGACACCTACCAACAGTCTTACAATACGCGCCTTCGTGAGATGGCGGTGGAGCAGTTCTCTTTGGAGACATACAACGCTTCACGCCCTGACCGTCCTATCAACCTCATCAACATGAGTGAGGCAGAGAAGGAGCAACTCCGGCTGGAGACTATCGACCGCATCATCAAGGACAATGACCAGATTGATGCACAAGATGAGCTTGCCGCTGGCATGTATCAAGAGCGTGCGGAGGAGCTTGCTTCACTCAGAAGTTTCTTCAACTCGCCGGGAGGTGAAGCGTTCTTGCAACGCGAAGGCGTGAGAGACATTGAGGAGTGGGTGCATACTCGCAACGCTAAGGCGGCCTACGAATCTCGCAGCGGTCTGCCCGGGATGCCCTCGCCCCAATTACCCGGATTGTTGACCGCGACTGCTGAGGGGTTGTCCCAAGCGGCATCTTTGTTTTTTGATGTCGAGCCGGTTGACTTTGAAATGAATCTTGACAAGCGTTATTACGACGCAGTCAAAGAGAACCGCCGAGATTTCACCAATGAGGTTCGACGCAGGGTAAGCGAAGACGTGAAGGGGGTGCTGCCCGAAGAACAGCAGACGCCCGAAGCACTGGGGGAACTGGAGCAGCGGCTCATCAAAGACCGTGGCATCTCTTTGGACCTTGACGGCAACCAGATGTACAACGCTCGCCGTACACTGACGGGCAGTGTCTGGTGGGACAACAACCTTGGTGGTTTGAGCGCCAGTCTTGCTGGCATGGTTCGAGCGGGCACCGAAGGGTTTGGCCTTATTGATTATGAAGCTAATGCTGAGGGTCGCAGAACCTTGATTCAACGATGGCAGGAGTCATCTCAGGCCATAATAAGTCAGCCTATCGAGACCCCGTTTGAAAAGCTCATGCAGGGTGATGTCGCAGATTCTATCTACGACACGACCGCCATGTTCGGTAGCAGCATGCCTCTGATGGCTGTGGCTATCGGTACTGGCATTGTCACCAAGAGTCAGAAAGCTACTGCTCTTGCCACCACATTTGCTGGTTCGGCTACTGCCTATGGGGATTCGGTTGATGAGAAGTTTTACAAGGAGATGAGCGGGGCTCAACAAGCTGGATACCTCCTCTCCATGGGAATCTTTGAGGCAGCTCCAGCCATGGTTGGTGCGCACATCATGAAGCGAACTGTCGCTGCCATGCGTACTGCAGGAGCGGCTGCACAGAAAAATGTTTTTGGTGAGATGGCAAAGGGGTTCTTGGTCAACACGTCTCGCGGCATACTGGAAGAGGCTGTTACTGAGGGTGTTACGGCTGGAGGTCAGTATGCCACCACGATGTTTGCTAAGGGTCAAGACCCGACATACGAGGGGTTTGTCAACGCGGTAAAAGAAGGTGCCTATGCCGGCGGTGTGCTGGGTGGCGCTATCTCTGGGGGCACCGGCTCGGCTATGATTTTGGCAAAGGGTGCGGACGCCATGTTCTTGGACCGCATTGAGATTACCAAGTTGATGGAGGAGACCAGTGAGCAGGAGAACGCTTTCGGTCGCTCTGAAGTTGGTAAGCGTTTGCTCAAAGCTGTTGGGCGCGTGAGGAAGGGGATGAAAGACCGCGAGGCTTTCTACGCTGCTATTGAAGGAGAGAATGATGGCGACTTCAAGTCGCTGCTACAGATTCAAGCGAGCCTTGCTCGGCTGTCTTTACTGCACCGGCGAACCACCGGCGACCAACGGGCTAAGGTCCGCGCCGAGATGGACACCCTTCTAAATGAGCGGGCTAAGATTGAGAAGAAATACGACGAGCAGTTCGACCTCGACACAAAGAAGGAGCGTAAGCGTATCCTTCAGGCTGTATCGCGTATCGATAAGAACTTTGAAAGTTACCTGCAGTTTGCCAAGGGTACTGACACTACGATTCGCATCGAAGAACAGGACGACCCAGAGGCTACGCTCTCACGGATTGAAGAGGTGGCCCTCGGAGAGTTGAGGAATAACCCCAACGTAGACCCCAAGGCTGTCGTGACCAAGTTCATGAGCACCGACGGGCAGAGTCAAAACGTGCGGAATGCATTTACTGTAGCCAAGGCTCTGCGCAACATCACCAATGCGGTAACGGGCAAGAACGCAGAAATCTTTATCCACTCCAATCTTGAGGCGTTTGCTGAGGCGACAGGCAAAGCTATTGAGGATATCGGGCGGGGACTCTACCGAGTTGACGGAAGCATTCACCTACTTCTCCCTGCGCTCAAAGAAACTACATCATTCCACGAGGGCTTTCACCACTTCCTTGTCGAGGACTTGGGGTCCAAAGCCGGTGGTGTTAGCGGTGCTGTTACCGGCATGGCGGAGGTCTTGGCAAAAGCCATTAAGGGCACTGAGCTGGAGCAGGATATGCTTTCGTTCCTAAGCGCCAGCGGCGTAGACTTGTCTCAGTATACCCAGAGGTTTGGCTCCAGACTGGACCTAACCAAACTTTTTGGCACTAACGCCAAGGCGGCAGACGAATTCCTCGTTGAGCTTATGGCTCGCATGGCGGCGGGAGAAGTAGACATCAGCTTTCGTAAGTCCATGGTGCGTGCCTTTACCGAGTACGTTAATGGATACCTGAACAAGGCTGGCCTGAACGTGGGCACCCTGCCTACAGCAAAGGGCGAAGACTTAGTCGATGCAATAAAGTTCCTTACCGAGCGTTTTGCTCAAGGAGCAGACCTAACCGAAGCACGCGGAACCCTGCAGGAAGCAGCGGGCCGTATGTTTGATTCTGACCAACAAGTACAGTTTGACAATGAAGGAGAAACAAAGTCCCAAGCAGTCGCAGGAAACAGACTCTTCAATGAGCCTCTCGCGGAAGTTTCGCAAATTGCGGATGGATATTTTGAAGGAGCCTTTGGGCGACGCCGTCCTCGGTTCTTCGGAACCAAATTCCTCGACAGAGAATACTCCAAGCGAATAAGCGACGCCTTCGTCGCAATGGATGACGCCGTAAAGTTTGGTGTCACCAGAGAGAGAGCAGAGGAAGTTGGAGATACTCGTACCCTTGAGATTTACGAGGCTTACGAGGCCATGATTGACGAGACTCTTGCCCAGTATGAAGCTATGCTCGAGGCTGGATACAGGGTGGAAATCAACAATGATGAGCCGTATGCTAACAGCGCGGAGATGATTGCTGACCTCCGCGAAAACAAACGAATTAAAATCTTCTCTACCGAGGCAGGGTTTGGGTCGGTCGGCGACAACAAGTTGTTTGGCATCCCAGCCAAAATGCGGGAGCTAAACCCTTTGTTGGCGGAGACAGAGTTTACTGATGTAAGCGGCGAAACCCTACTTGCAAACGATGTGTTCCGGGCGGTCCACGACTTCTTTGGTCACGCCGAGCTGGGCAACAGCTTTGGTCCCAAGGGAGAAGAGAACGCTTGGATGGTTCACTCTCGCATGTATAGCCCCCTTGCCCGCAAGGCTATGACATCAGAGACTCGAGGACAAAACTCGTATGTAAACTTCTCTGGCGTGAATGAGGAGCTTGAGTCAATGCGAGTCGAGGCGCGGAAGTTTCGAGATAACGGACAGCTTGAAGAGGCTCAGGCTTTGGTCGAAAGAATTTACGAGCTCACTGGTTTTGCTGACCAGAAGATTGGAATCCTACCTGATGAATTCATAGAAATCCGAGAGGAGTATATCGGAGACGGAGCTATCGTTGCACAACTTCCAAGAGAAGTGGTGTACGGACCGCAAGACAATTCCGAAAGTGGTATTGACCAGCAACTAAAAGACAAGGCCCAACCCATCGAGCTTTTCCGACGAGAAGACTTGGAGGCCATGGGAGCAAAAGGGATTCATTTCCATGGTGCTGAAGTAGAGGTTGCTGAGTTTGAAGAGCGGTACATCGCTCGGTTCATGTACGGCTATGGATTCTACTTCACCAACAACGTGAATCAGGCCAGTGGCTATGGAGACGAGCTCACATTTATAAACTCTAACTCTCTTTCATTCATTGACTCTAAACGAGACATCTTACGAGATGAGGCGGACACGATGTTGGACGAGATGAGTAAGATTTTGTTTGACTTTATTCAGCCCAAACTTATCAGTGGTGTAACTGACCAAGGGGTGTCCCTTAAAAGCTTCACCCAAAACCAAGCTCGACAGATTGTCGGAGCCATGCAGTCCGCGTGGTCTCAGACTGCACGTAATCAGTTTTTTGAGCTTGATGAGAGGCAGGACACTTTCGCTAATTATGTCTCCGACGTCCTTGGCGAGGTACCCTCAGAAGACACCACCATGCGAGTTGAAGACTACATGTCCGAGGCTTGGAAGTTCTTCGAGACTGAAACGCGTCAAATGGCAGACTTGGACGGATTGCTGGGTGATGACAAAGGGCCGTTCAACATGCTACAAAAGCTGTGGTCAATGGCTATCAGTGAATCTGTCCGTCGGGAATATCAAGTTGACGGAGTTCGGTTGAAGGCTAACAGTTACAGTGACGACACCAACCTCATCGTCTTCAACTTCAATGCCCTATCACCAGCCATCACCACGCGTCCAGAGCTCTCTCTCAGTCCCGATGCCCGCGCCTACTACGAGCAGAAGAGGGAGGAGTTTGAGGCAAGACAGGAGGAGGATGATTTCAATGACATCTTTGACAAGGACCAAGCCGTTGACGACTCGCTAAATCACATTGAGAATGCGCGTCAATTTGCTGGAGCATCCAGCATCCGCAACGGTGTAGAGTTTAAGCAAGCCCTTCAGGCTCGATTCAAGAACGTATCAGAGGAACTTAAGCGGGAGTACAAGCTCCGCTCTTTTGACGGAACGAAAGACAACAACGAGCCCCTGAAAAAATATCTGGTTGATGCCTATGTCAGCGAGACCCTGCTCGCAATGCAGGAGTTCCCTGAAGCTATCGGCTGGTACGACTTCAAGACCCGGGCGGCCATGGAGATTATGTCTGAGATTCATCCTGAACTCAAGACAGACCCAGAGGCTACGATGGCGTTCAAGATGGCTGTTGCGATTACCTCTAACGGAAACAAGGTCAACGAAAACTTTGAGGCTGCCGACTCCGTCTACCGTGAGTGGAAAGAGACGGGCAAGTTTAGGGAGGAGGACAACGTAGGCAACCAGCGTGCTGCCATCGATAAAACCTTCGCCTTGCTCAATGCGGTGTTGGGGCAGGTAAGCTTAACTCAGCTTGAAACTTTCCTGACAACCAAGTTCAAAGTAAAGGACCTTCCAAAAGGCTTGGTCACGGGCGAACTCGTTGATACTGAGGTCTTTGGCGCGGCTATGCTGGGGAGTAAAATCGGCAATGGGTTCTTGATGAACCTGCTCGGCAACTTTGACCAGCTTACCATGGACCGTTGGTTCATGCGACAGTACGGTCGACTGACTGGTACGCTACTCAACCGTGACCCCAAGAAAGTGGCGAAGGCACGAGGCAGAGTCAAGGATGCCTTGGCTCAAATTAAGGGTGACCGTCAAACACAGGCAGTGTTGCGCAGTGTCATTGGTCCTTACTCTAAGCTGGGTCTGGAGGGTGTGGCTAAGGCTGTTCAGAAAGCCTCTATTCTAAAGCCGAAGAGAGAACAACTCTCCACTGTTCCCGTGTTGAACGAATTGCGCAAAGCGTCAAACAGTTACGTCAACAATAACAACGGCGAGGTTGAAGCGCCCGCTGGAGGTAGGCACAGGAAGTTCTTGCGAGATGTGTTTGACCTCGTACAACAGGAGTTGAAGGACGCGCACGGCGTGGACATCACCATCGCCGACCTTCAGGCCGTCAACTGGTACCCAGAAAAAGCCCTCTATCAATCCTTCAAAGAAAACCGCACCAGTCAAGATGGAAGACAATCAATCAACAACGAAGAGCAGCCTGACTACCAGTCAGCCGCAGAACGAGTCGCTCGCCGGAACGACGTTACCGCCGAAGCCATCGAAGCAGCTATCGGAAGAGTCGACGGACGACCTGAGCAACTTCGAGAGAATGTCGAAACAGGAACTGATGAGAGTAGCCAACGAGTTGGCGAAACTGATTCAGGGTCTGTAGACCAAACCATCGAAGCAATCAAGGGGGTGATAGGCGATAAGTCTCAAGCCCTTTCAACAGCCACGGACCTTGCTGGCTTGGCTAAAGCACAGGGAGACTTGATTGCCATCATTGCAGACTTCATAGACAAGAATACCCCCGGCCCACAACTAAAGCGCGACCGCCGCAAAAAGAAACCCTTTACATTCGAGTATGGTAGTTCTCAACTGGAGTCCTTGCAGCGTACAAAGAAGGAAGTCATGGCTGTTCTTCAGGCCAACGGCATGTCGAAGGCTGATGCAGACGCACTATATAAGCAATCTCTCGCGTACAAGAGAGGGCGCAACTCAGGCAAACGACTTGCGACCAGTCAGATTCGCAAAGTGCTGGGCAAAGAGGTTCGGCTAAAAACAACCGAGGCTCGCCGACTGAAGAAAGACCTTGATAAGCTGAGGCTAAAGGCAACGACCGTAGACGAGTTCTTCAAGGAAGCTATGGAGCTCATCAACGAGCGCATGGCAAATAGGAAGTCTGACCCGTTCACTCGTGGTCAAATTAAAAAGCTCATGGCTATCGCTCGTGGCGCCACCAAGGTTAGTGCCGCAAGACTGAGCAAGACAAAGAAAGAAGGTGTAGACCCACAAGATGTTATGCAGTCGTTCGTCGACCGCATGTCTGCCATCTTCGACCAGCAGGACGCTAAGGCTGCAATGAAGCAATACCTCGACAGCCTCTCTGCTATCCGTAAGGCACAAGCAAAGTTGAAGTCAAAGGTCAAGCAACCTGCTCGAGGTAAGGCGGCCAAGAGCATCGCCAGCTACCAGCGTGCGATTGCTATGCTCAATGATATCGACGCCCGGCTATTGCCCGTGCAACAGATTGAAGACTTCATGCTGCTTCTCACCGCTGCAGACAGCTCTACTAATAAAGTCAAGACTCAGAAAGGAGAGGAGGGGCGTCAGGCTCTCATTCCGGTTCGGTTCGAGGCCTCACGCCTTGAGGCTAAGGCGTCTCAGTTCAAGGTCATGGAGGAGTTAGGGCGCATTGCCTTCTTCCGAGCTAAGGCAGAACGAATAGCCAAGAAGAACAACACTAAGGCAGAGGACGAGTTCCGTAAGTTGGTTAAGGGCTATGCTCTATCCAAGATGTCTTCGTCTAAGCGGGCTATCCTGTTGCGCATTGAAAGACACAACGCCGCCAATCCCAACGACCAGCTCGATGCCGGCAACCCCGCCGACTTGGAGCGTATCATCGAGGAGATTGCTGAAGAGCGAACGAAAGACGAAGAGGATATTGTCCGCTCTCTTGTAGATGACGCCCTTCTTCCTTTGGTCGCCAGCAACTTGGACAAGATGATGGAGGACCCTGATGTCCGAGCCATTATGGGAGACTTGCTGGCGGAGTCGAGGGATGTGCTTGACCTGCGGGACAGGCTTATGCGCTTAGATAAGGCTACCTTGATTGCTTTAGAGTATCGTTTAAGCGACTACGTCATCAATGACTCTGTCTTTGGCATGGGGTATATGGCAGCCAAGTTGCGGGGTAAGTTGGACTTGGCAGACAGCATTGGTGGTCTAAACCTAAAGCCAAGAACTGCACGTTTTCTGGCAGCCACCTCGGCCCTTGATACCATCGACAGTTTTCTTCGCTTCGTATTCCCCGTCGACAACGCTACCAACGCTAAGATTCGAAGGGCTATTGGATTCTCAGCTATTGAGCGGTCGTTTGCTATTGCTGACCGAGTTCACGCTGACGACACGGCGGCTCTCGAGGAGTTTGTGTCCGAGCTGGATGGCGACGTGACATCTATCAGGGCCAAAGCCCTTGCACAGATTTACAGCATGTCCCGTCAAGTTCCACAGAATCAAGACGGAACCCCTGATATGGATGCAGCGCAGTGGTACCTCGCCTTGCGTGATGCAATGGAGAGGACGATTGAGCACAACCGCCAGCAAAAGGACATCTTTACTGCTGACGATATCGCAGAACAAGAAGAGGCCTTTGATTTCCTATTTGGAACGACAGACAGCTTGCAAGAACTGCAGAGTAAGGTTGAACAACAAGAAGGAGATGTCGCTGCTTTGGTTGACTTTATGGTCGACATGCACAAGACCAAGCAGGATACTTTCGCTAACTATGTTCAGAGGTATCTTGGCAAGGAGCTGGCGCTGGAGGAATCCTACACCCCATTCAAAGTCATCCCTAAGTCTCAGAACGAGAACTACGACTTCATCGTTGAGTTGCGCAACACAATGCGCGAACAACTTCAAGAGGCATCCCTGAGCAACACCAAGCGCGTAGCGGGTGCAAGCTTCGAAAGAAACAAGCGTTCGATTATTGGAACTAAGAATTTAATTGGTCTCGACTTCATTGGAATCAATGAGCGTGTCCTTCGAGAAAATACTATCCTTTCTTACACTGTAGGTGACATGCTGGCCGCGCGGTTTGCATTGGATAGCGAGGCGATGGACAGGGCGATGCCCAACCAGAAGCTAAAGTTTCGACTTCGGGATATGATGGCAGAGTACGCTACTCAGGACCGCTCGACCAATGAACTGTTCAAGGAGAAGGTGAACCTTGGGGTGTTCAAAATCAACAACCCCCTTGTCACGATGCGAGATGCGTTGGTGGTCAGGGCCTTTGGTGGATTTATTACGCAGACCCTTAAGCAGTCTACGGTCCTCATCAGTGTTGTGTCCAGCGCAAAGAATGTGCCCCAAGCCACGCAGTACCTGACGAGCCTGATGGCGGAGATGGTGTACTACAACATCCAGAACCTTGCGCAGAAAGACACGAAGCTCATGCTGGCTAACGACGGAAGGTTCGACCTGCTGGCTATGTCGCCTGTGTTTAGTCGTGACTTTGAAGCAGGACAGATTGACCCGTTTACTGGACGATTGGACTTGGACCCAAGCTGGTTCAAGCGCAACAAGAAAAAGCTGACGGACATCTCCTTGAAGAACCTGAAGGGTACAGATAAGGTGGCGGCCCTTGCCTCGTGGTTTACGTTCTACGGAGACTACCTCATCACTACCGGAAAGGTGGACAGCTACTCTGAGATTAACTGGGCAGAGGAGGCGGCACAGCCGGACATGGATGCCCTGAGCTATGCAGATAGCTTAGTATCAAAAGACCAAGCGGCTTCGACACCTCGTCAGGCGGCGGGTATCTACAAGAACAAGAGCGGACTTGCGAGCCTCTTCCTCAACACCTACCTCACCTTTGCTCGTTTTGCTTTGAACAAGAAGCGTAGCGTGGGGTCGGATGTCACTCGCATCTTCTACGGTACTGATTTATCGGCTCGTGCGGATGGTGCTCGTTCTATGGCTGGACACATTGCCGAGCTCACGGCTTTCTCTGCAATCAGTAGAGTCTTCCTTCCTTACATGGCATCCTTGATTGTGGGTGACGATGAGTATGAGCGTCTACGGAACAAGACCGAGCGTTGGTACGGCGTACTGGGACAAGTGCTCATCGACCTGTCTCCTCTGCCTCCACTCGAAGCCATGGACAATGACATGAA
>Ga0181394_1000498_pt1 | contig 17231 bp, 9 predicted proteins | sample 17SPOviralmetaG_FD_130123 | JGI IMG/M metagenome (GOLD analysis project Ga0181394, IMG submission 130123) | Marine viral communities from the oligotrophic San Pedro Time Series (SPOT) site, San Pedro Channel, CA, USA - 17 SPOT_SRF_2010-11-23 | ecosystem: Environmental > Aquatic > Marine > Strait...
AGCCGTCACCTCCATTTCCTCCCACGCCAGGACTAGTATCTGCGCTGTTTTGTATACCTGAAGATCCTGCGTTTCCTGTACCACCTCCACCTCCTCCTCCGCTGAATTGGCGATCGCTGGCATCAGAGTTGTCGGATGCACTGCTTCCTCCAAGGTTGGAATGAAGGGTGAAAGTTTGATTCATTCCTTCGAATACATTTGTATTGATTTCTCCTGTAATAACTGATCCTACTTTGTTAGTACCAGATGATCCTCCGGCACATCCTCCGTCAGCATTTTGATAGGAACCAATGAAATTACCACCTCCACCTCCGTAAGTTTTCACAATCATGTCATCATTTGTTGGTGTACTCAAGGATAAGACAGAGGGACCGCCTACCAACCCACTTACTCCAAATTCAGTATTAGTAGGAGGTCCAGGTTTCGTTCCTACTCCACCTTCTCCTACCTCTACAGCGAGAGTATTATACGTGCTAGTGAAGTTCAAAGTTCCAAAAGCTCCTCCGCCGCCTCCGCCTCCTCCTGCTCCTGCCTGGTAGTTAGCATTGTAGTTCTCACTACCTGTTTTACTTGTGCCTCCTGCTCCCCCTCCTGCTATAACAAGAACATCTGCGGATACAGTATCACTGCTGCTGCTAGAGGAGGTACTTCCTAAGACTATGTTTCCATATAGTCGTGAGGATCTAAAAGATCCAGGGGAATCAGTTCCTTGGTCGGTATTTGCGAAAGAGAATAAAACATAATCAGTATTATCTGTCGTTACTTCGGAAATGACTGCGTTTAGTGCTGTGACTCTTCCGTAAGAAACTGGATTAAATACTGTGATTACGTGAGCGAATATAGCTTCCATCTCCGTTACTTGCTCCTGCGTGAGATCGAACATGAATGTTGCTGTAATGTTCCCTCCTGAGGGGAAAGCGGTACTGGATATGGAAGGAAGGGAGGAGCCTACGAAATACACATTCTTCAAGGAAGTACAAGGACTAAATGCTGTATCACTAATACTTAAATTGTCACCACCTTTAAAGGTAATAGTGCTCAAATTATTACAGGAGGTAAATGAATTGCTTCCGATACTATTTACGCTCCTAGGAACAGTTAATTCCTCTATAGGAACGGAAGAGAAAGCACCATCTCCTATTGTTTCTAATACAGAGTTATAATCAAATGACAAAGAAGTAAGGCTAGTGCAGTTACTGAACGCTTCAGTTCCAATAGACTTTACTGATTTTGGAATAGTGAATTCGGTAAGGGAGGTGCAAGAGGAGAATGTGGAATTACCAATTGATGCTATCTCCGATGCTGGTCCAAGAGTAACGTTATTCAATTGAGTGCATGAAGCAAATAGGCTATCAGGCAAAGAGGACAAAGCAGAAGGAAAAGTGAATGATGTGATTGCAGAACCGGAAAAGGCAGCATCTCCTATTGTTGTAATAGATGAGTTCGACTCGAACGTTACAGAGATCAACGAAGTGCATCCCTCGAATGCACCGGAACCTATATTGGTAATGCTATAAGGTATGTTTATGCTTGACAGTCCGGAACCCTTAAACGATTGATCATCTATGCTAATTAATTTATAACTTGTGCTGAATGTGACATCAACTAAATGTGTTCTCTGCTCAAAAGCTTGCTGTCCTAAATTTGTAACATTGCCTCCTACCTCTACTTTTGTCAAAAACACGGTAGACGACAAAGAGGAATTATAGGATGAAGATGCTAACACAGCATCACCAGACGTTACAGTGGATCCGTCAGATAAAGTAAAATTAGTTTTCCCTTGCACTATCTGTGCTGTGGGAAAACGTAATACGCATACCCCGGAGCCACCCTTATAGGGTCCAGCTTTATATCCTGCTCCGCTGCCTCCACCAGTATTAGCTGTACCGGGTTGTCCTGCGTCTCCTCCTCCTCCATAACCTTTTGCTACATTATCAGTGCCATGGCTTTGACCTCCACCTCCTCCTGCATAGGCTACTTCGTCTAGCCATGTCGTTCCTTGTCCACCCCCTGCTCCTTCCCATCCAAAAGCATTGCCTCCTACACTTCCTGCTCCACCACCCCCTCCTCCTCCGTGTTGCGGGTAATCATTACTAGAGTCATACAAACCGTTCCCTCCATTTTTAGCGTACAAATTTAATTCAGTAACAACAAGATCGGTAATCTTACCAGCATTACCTGCAGGATTACCGCTAGAGTACGTAGGACTGACACCACTTCCTCCTCCTCCTGATCCAAGTTCTGCCGCTAAGGTGGGATTATTGTGAATTCCACCATTCCCCGTAGCAGCTGAACCTGTTCCGCTACCACCTCCATATGCTTCAACATTCACCGTACCAGTTCTCGTACTAGAGATAGTACTCTTGTGTCCATTGCCAGGTAGTAAATCTGGTCCTTGTGATACTAATCCGCCATCTCCTATTGATACCAAATACTCTATATCGTTTTCGAGTACTGCTGTGAAAGATACATATCCTCCTCCTCCTCCACCTCCAGCACCCCAGTCGGAAGATGAATATTGCCTATTTCCTCCTCCTCCACCTCCTACAAGGAGAACGTCAACAGGTAAAGAGTAAAAGTTTTTGCTCAATGTGAAGGACCCAGTGGGTTGTTTAAAGTAAATGAATGTATGATCACCTTTGACTTGAATCTCGCCATTCGTTTCTTCAATAACAGGGAGACCGTTCCATTTGAATACATTAACAATGCCGAATATGTCTTGCAATGTCTTGATATCAGCGTCGCTTATGTTTTGCGTATAGTACGCTTGTGTCCCGACATTCGTCAATGAAAACGTGTTAGTCTCAGACATAGATGGAATAGGTTTACCTAAGAATATAGCGTCCTCAAGGTTATCTACTCCATAATATGCCTGACTTCCGATAGAGGTAACACCCTCGGGTATATACGCTATTTTTAAGGATGTACAATTCTTGAATGCGGAAGCACCTATCGTCATGGTAGAACCTGGGAATCTATTTTCGGTCGGGTATGTAACCACTGTGAGGTCTGAATTATCTGCGAATGCATTTGGCAGTATATCAGTGACTACAGAACCAACAGTAACCTTCTGTAATAGTTTACTTGAGGAGGTGGTGTAAGAGCCAGCGGATACAACAGTATCCTCGGCAGTTGAATTAGATCCATCGGAATAATAGAATTTCGTGTTCGTTAACGATATAACATGTTCATCATTAATTTGAAATATAGAATTCAATGTACCCAGATCATTCGGATCGGACGTGCTAATGCTTGGATAGTGGTAAGCATCAATATGGATCGTAAGCTGAGTCTTATTTGGAAAAGAATTAGTACCAGCAGATATGTTGTTGTCTATATGTGGAAGAGTACCATCACTGAAAAGAACATCTGTGATATGTTCGCAGCTTGAGAAAGCATTGGAGGCGATAGTAGTAACATTTGTTCCAACATGAATCATGGTTAATTTTATCGTGGATGTAGAAGTCTCATTGTACGATGAGCTCGTTAAAGTATTATCTGTGGTGGTTGACGTACTTCCATCAGAGTAAGTAAAAGTAGTTTCAGGATCCTTCTCTTCTACAGACCAAAAGATGGACTGCAATTTCACCAAATCGGCTTCGCTAGTTCCGTGCTGACAGATAGCAGTGCACTGGAGTCCATCAGGGTTTGTATCGTCTTTTTTCTGCGGAAAGGTGTCAGAGTCTTGGTATGGATCGGAGTGCACAATGTTGGGTATTCTTACCTGCTTGAATGTAACTGTATTTAAACCCGAGCATCCAGCGAAAGATGATTCACCTATACTAAGATCGCTTCCGCTTTCGAAGACTAGGTCACTTATTTTGGAACAATCCTGGAAAGCACCGTCACCGATAGTTTTCGCAGATGCTGGAAAAGAAATAGTTCCACTAAGATCCTCATTGTAGACAAACGCATTATCTCCTATAGTCTCTATCTTGCTACCGGTATCGAAAGATAAAGCCGTGATTGAATGGGTTCCGTCAGAATAGCCTTTGAAAGCAGTCTGATCAATTGTCGTGACTGAGGCTGGTATAGATAAGGATTGATTAAAACCAGATTCCTGGAATGCACTTTTGCCAATAGTCTTTAACGTGCTGCTGCTCCCGAAGTTAACAGAAGTAAGTTTTACTTGTCCAACGAAAGTATTATCGCCAATAGACGTCACCATCTCACCTATATCTAATTCTGTCAAAGTTTTACTGGCTGAGTCATAGGATGCGGTAGTTAATTCAGAGTCTGCCGAAAATGTAGAGGATGAATTATCTTCAAAAATGAAAATAGTTGGATTGAAATTATTCGAACCATCACTAATAGACGTGATAGTCACGTTTTTGTAATTTCCACTAGACGGCGTAACACCGTCACTAAGAATTTCCGCGGAGAAAGTAATGTACTGATAGAGAGTTTGCTTAAGTTGTTGAGAACTCGCTGATTGTTGGATCAATATAGGTGTATTGTATGTGTATATATTCACAGCATTATTTCCAGCATCGTGCTCTAGAGTGATGTATCCGTAATTAATATTATTGCTAGTAAATGTGACTTCAGGATAATCATCAGTAGTAGTAGTAGAATATTTATATTCGTCTGTTATTCTCCCCTTCAACACTTTTAATGGTACTAAGTAATTTGAATTTGCGGTTACAGTTAGGTCTATATTTTTAAGATATGAAGGAATAATTGATATGACACCGGTATCGTAATAATTATATGCAGTTCGTGCATAATGCACTTGATCGACGATCGCTTGAATATAAGAGTGATATTTAACAGTAATAGAGTTCACGGCATCTGTATATGATGTATTTTCCCATGATATTTTTGCCAAGTACTGCTGATTTTCAGAGCTTATCAAGTTCGTTGTAATTTTATTAGATACTGCATCTTTACCTGGTGTTCCGGGTGGTCCGGTATCACCCTTAGGACCCTGAGGACCTTGTGGACCTTGAGGACCAACTGGACCACCACTCGGACCAGGAGGACCAGGCGGACCAATAGGACCATCGGGTCCAGGTGGACCACCACTCGGACCAGGCGGACCAACATCACCCTTAGGACCAGGAGGACCACCACTCGGTCCCGGAGGACCTGGCGGACCTACAGGACCTACAGTTCCTCCTCCTCCACCTCCACCCGATCCATCTACAGTTAGGTCACCGTGAATATGTACGCTTTGCATAAATTCGGCATCCTCTCCGACAATCATAGGTCCAGAATTTTCTATAGAATTGGAGGTAGAGTAAGTGCTGTACACGACATTGTTCTTTTTATGGTGATCGCGTCCGGATGTTTTTCTCCAAGAGCTAGACATGGCTAAGCAATAAAACTCAATAAAAAATGAAACTAATGGAGTCAACTAAAGAGTCGCTTGTATCTTATATATATTGTATATATTTAGAGTAGTGAATTGTAACCAACCAACTAGCAACTTGATAAGATAATGTGTAAATATCGAAATGATATCGTATCAAGCAATAGACACTTAATTACATATGTTCATGTTTTAATCCCGTAAGTATAGATTTTAGAGAGTCTCTTCTACTCATGTTTTCGAAAATATCGCGTACGTTAATCTTCTTTGAATCTGTTTTTCCATTAGTAGTTGTTTCTAAATCAAGAATACCGTTATTTAAATTTGCCGTATAATCAGAATCGATTATTTGTTCTCCATCAGCGAAAGCATCAAGGCTTCCTTGACTTGTGAATTCTACGTTCGACATATTATTTTTGAGATCATTCATGTTGTCCATATAATAGATAATAATAGAAATTGTATATATTAAAGTTAGTGAATAAATTAAAAATAAAATAAAAACATGGCAATATATTACAACTAAAACGAGAAATCCAAATTATCCAAAAAGTCGAAAATTATGAATTTGATCAACATTCTTTTAGGAATAAGCAGCCTACTGTTCATCTCTGTTGCAGGGATGGACACCAACTTACGCGGTACCAAGATGATTCATGGTACGAATCTTACAGAATCAGCAGTAATAGAAAGATTCCCCCACACATTCGGTATCTTTGAGGAATACATGCATAAGCATGGTAAAAAGTACGAGACATTAGAAGAGCTAGAAAAAAGGTATACCATATTCAAGGAGAACGTGGAGATAATAAGGGAGCACTACATGAGCGGTCCTCACAAGTATGAACTAGGCATCACTCATTTTGCTGATTTGACCACAGATGAGTTCAAGGCGATGAATCGTCTAGGAGAATACAAAGATGAATCCCTTACTTTCGGTAAATCCTATTGTGAGAAGTTCAAGTCAGTTGACACCAATGTAGCAGACAGCTGGGACTGGAGGGACCACAATGCCGTTACTTCCGTAAAGAATCAAGGTCAATGCGGATCCTGTTGGTCTTTCAGTGCTACCGGAGCCATGGAGGGTGCTTGGTCTGTGAAGAACAACAAATTGATAAGTTTATCAGAGCAGCAATTAGTAGATTGTTCATTAGGGAGTCCATATGGAAACCACGGATGCAATGGCGGATTGATGGACAACGCCTTTGGATACGCAATGGAGCATAGCATGTGCCTAGAGGATGAGTACGCATATTTTTCTGGCGACACAAAGAAAAACGGTGCATGTGAGTATGATAAAGATGGGTGTGCCTCATCAAACATAATGATGTCTGATTGCATAGACGTGACCAAAAACAACCAGGTGCACTTGAAGGAGGCGGTGTCGACTCAGCCTGTATCAATAGCAATCGAAGCTGACACGAAGGTTTTCCAATTGTATACTGGCGGTGTTCTTACGAGTGATGCATGTGGCACTAAGTTAGATCACGGTGTTTTGATTGTGGGATATGGCGTTGACACTGATGATGATAAGACAATGTATTGGACAGTCAAGAACAGTTGGGGTCCTACATGGGGAGACAAAGGATACATAAAGATCGAGCGCAGTGAGAGTACGAATGATGCAGGAATATGTGGAATTGCCATGCAACCATCATATCCAGAAGCTTAAAAAATAATAAAAATAATAACAATAATCAAAAAAAAGAGGATTATTTTGTATGTGATGTGTTATGCGAAGTGATGTAAGTAATGTATATAGAGTAATTGAGTAATTGTGTGAACCTTACTTGTTTTATTTTATGTACGTATTGAGTAATTTTATTGTTTTATCATCCCTTTATTGTTCTTTCTTCCGATTTCTTATTGTATTGATTCTCATCGTATTCCTTATTCATGCTGCGCAGATGATTCAAGTTGCTGAAATAAAGTCTTTAATTGATCTGAAGAAATGTTGTTCATATCAATAAATTCTTCGAGACGTCCTCGCAATGATGTAGTACCTGGGGCTTCATCGTCTCGGGATTCTGGAGAGACCTGCGCGACCTGCACTGTCGTCTGATCCTGACTCTCTGCCACTATAACGTCAGCACCGTCAGCACTTTCTTTTTCCTCCTCAACGTTATTAGATGATGCTGCAGAAGCAGTTCCAATAATGGCGGCAGGTTCCGGTAAAGGAACTCTTGAAATAGGAGAGGTCACGGTCGCATTTGCGGCGGCGTTAGCTTCAGACATATGGTTGCGAGATATATTTTCATTCCTTTGAACGGGAATCTTACGAGTAGCATTGCTAGGAGTGACGACAGGTGTAGATACTGGTGTAGTAACATTGTGATGACTTTGCTGACCAATATTATTATTGTTCTGTCCAGAGTACTGCGTCGGCGGAGGTCCGTATGGGGGTGATGCATTAAACTGAAACCAATTTTGCGACGGAGCAGGAAGAACAGGTGAGTAAGACCCGTCAACATTAGGTTGATAATAAAGTATTGGAGTGACTTGTCCTGAATGTGGGTCAATAATATAATTACTGTCGTAAGTTGCAGCTGAACCTGAAATTACATTACCAGTTTCGCAATTGTTATTACTGTTATAGTCATTTCCTACGTTTCCTGTGTTGACGCATAATTCTTGTTCTTCCAAATCATCATCACCATTTCCTTCATCATCTTTGAATCCAGTAATGAGATCTAGAAGATGTTGTAAGTGCGACTGTTCTGCCTTCGCTTTTGTGAGAGCTTCCTGACAAGATTGCCATTTAGCATAGGAATCATCACTTAATTTTTGTTTAGAAGTTACCTTAGCAACACTCTTTTCATAAAGATCTTTGATATTCTCAGTCAATTTGATATTGCCATCAATCAAGCAGGAGTCGGCATCTGTAGCAGTAGTAGTAGTAGCATCAGCAGCAGCATCAGTTTTCCTTTCATCAATAGCGTTAGTAGCAGCGGAAGCAGTAGCGGAAGCAGTGGTGTGCGTAATATGAGAATTGTTATCCTCATCGGAGGTTGACATATCAGCCCAAGGTCTTCTTTTAATTGTGGAAAATGGACTAACGCAAACCTCGCTGACCTCGATATTAGATGATCTGACTGATCTAACTGTTGGTGGTTCAGAATTAATCCTGGCGACATTAGCGAAGGTCTTATTAATTTGCATCTGTGCAGGTTGCGTAATAGATAACTTTATATTGTTGTCTGTTTGATTCATCACGTCATTCGCGCAAGAATCGGATAAAGCAATTGAGGAAACATCTGAAATATTATCAGAAAGGAAGCCACCTGCCCTGTAAGAAGACCTTCCCTGGCTCTTATCAGAAGTGTAAACCGCATTATCCATCGAGATAGTGATGCATCCTAGAGGTGGTAGATCAGTGGCAGGAACTTCACTTGGGAGGAGTTTCTTCTTTGTAGGGTAAACACGATACTCCCAGTTAGACAGCTCAGCAGGTTCTTCTCCGCAATCAAGAATAACTTGATACTTCGCAGATTGGATCGCTTCGAGGAACGCTTTACCTTGTACGGAATCAATAATGCTGTTCGCAGGAATAGTTATGTAACCAATGTTATGAGGACGAGAGACAGGTCTGGATCCTGCAGAAGCTCTTTTGTCGTAAGCAGTTTTCAAAACAAAGGAAGCATCATTGGTGATACGAAGGTTTTTGAAAATCTCACTTAGGTACTCAGGAGAACGGTCCACGGGAATCCAGTTCATGAAAGCGTAGGTTTTCTGATGAGATATAAAATCGCTAGAAATCTTGTCACCTGAGCGTTTGAAGATCTCCGAGACAGGAATGATTCTATTAAATCCGCTGTTAACCTCTTTGGTAGATTTGAATTCATGAGAAGAAGACACCACAGTTGGGCTTGTAGAGCCATCCGAGCTTCCACGACTGCTACACTCAGCAATGTTGGAAGGAGAAGATGACTTTATAGCAACAGGTTTCACAATTGTAGGAGTTGCTGGTCCCCCTCCAGCAGTCGGAGGGGTTTTCTCAACATTAGTATTATTATTCATTTTTGTAGAATATGAAGAATAAATGAAATTTATAGGAAAGATAGATTTGTATTTGGGATACTGGGAATTACGAGCCCCAAATTTTTTGCTTCAATTTTAATACTTTTCGTGAGTGGCGTACGTGCGTTATCGAAAAAAAATGAAAAGTGAAGAAAAAAGTGAAAAAGTGAAAACGTTAAGAAAAAAATGAAAAGTGAAGAAAAAAATAAAAATGTAAGAATAAATGCATCATGCTTACGATTCTTAGTTTTAATTACAGTTCATAAAATCGTACAGGTCTAATTTGTTAGAATTGCACCAAGGTTTAATTATTTTGGAAACGATATTGTCGTGATCCATATTTATAGCGCAAATGCATTTGAGACGTTTGCTAAGAATAGCTTGAAAGTCAGAGTCGTAAAGTTCTGCCTCATGTCTATTCTTGAAATTGCCAAAAAGTTTCATAATCTTGCTGTGTACTAGTCGTGCGTATCTATTGAAGAAGTTATTCACTGTTAATCCTAATATATCGTGTTGACTCCAGATGTTATTTTCATAAACGTATACAGTATCCTTTTTCTGCTTGAAGGAAAGAATAGGTGGTATATATGGCTTTGTGAATGAGGAGAGTTCATTTTCATCTTCTTCGCTTTCATCCTCTTCGCTTTTATTGCTTTCCTCCACAACGAGGTTTCCCATTTCTTTTGTTATGTCATCCACGTTGTCGATATCGATATCGAAATTATTAATATCCTCGTCGTCCGCTACTATTTTGTCTTTATCGTGAACGTTATCTTTATGTAACGAATTGGTAAGACATTGAAGTACAAAAGAATAAAACCCAATTTCATAAAAGGTATCAATAGTATTCATACGTTCCTCGTCAACTTGATCGTTTTCGTCGCTGTCCGAGGTGTCGCTATCGGATATGCATATAAGACGTGATAGGACTTGATCAACAGAAACACTAGGAACAATGTTTTCATTTAAAAATTCGAGAACTTCTATTTTATTCGATCTAAGATTTATTTTACGTTTTAGAGCTCCTATCGTTTTGTTAGCTTTGTTAAGGTTATCTGTTAGAGCAACGATCATTTTAAATAATTCTTCATTATTAGGGTAACGATTCAGCACAGGCAATTTGCTCACAGCGTTCGGGTTCGACGCAGTACAGTACTTTATATTTTGTTTAAATGGACATGAGATACTGTGCTTTTCGTATAATATAGAGGTGGAAACCAATGAGAAGCATCCCGTACACCATTGCTGTTCTTGCATTTGCTTAATATAATGTTATGAGCAATATGGTGGTATGTGTTGCATATAATATCGCTGATCTGTGTATGAAATCTTTTATTGTTAATACTGGATGGAATAGATCAAATCATTCAATTTTACACTGAGAAAATATTATAAACGTTAATAGTATATCCACAGCACAAAAACATATACGTGGTCTATCTACCAGAAAGCTCGATTGCTTTTCAAAAACATTATGGTAACTACGAGAAATTGCAGTTGCGGTTTCGTTGATATAAGTACACCAGCAGATAGAGAATCAAGCCATATATACACAAACAAAATAATTCAAGGGGCATGTCGTGTCCCTTCGTCATTGTACACTATGACCAAAGCAAGCATAAACGTTGCAAGTATTCCTCCAGTAAAATACGACAAGCATGGTAGCTACGCCCGCTATTTAGACAGAAAGAAAGGGAAGGGACCCTTACTAACGCAAGTACGAGAACATCACACCACCGACCCTATTTATGGAAACAAGACAAGAATGATAGGTTTAATGCCTAATTGTCATTGTAAAGAAAGAGGTGGAGAAAATACGGAAGAAGTATAATGTAAAATGTTATTTTATTAAGTACATCTTATAATAATTGATTCTTTACAATTGATATTTTATATGTTATAAAGAATTAAGAATCTGTCTACTAATCGTTAATATTCCAATAACATTTTCTATCTTCATATCTTCGTTGTCTAGAGAATAATAGAGAACTAGTATATAGAGTATAATGTCATTTCAACCTTCTAGCAAAGAAGCTCTTATATCTGCTGTAAATGATTGGTGTGATCCTGAAGTAACAGACACATCTAGTTATAAAGGAGTAGATATCAACAGTTGGGACACTTCTATGATCGATGACATGTCCTACTTATTCAAGAATAAGACAACCTTTAACAGTAATATAGGGAATTGGGACACCTCTAATGTATTGAATATGCGCCAGATGTTCTTTGGAGCATCAATATTTAATCAAAATATTGGGAATTGGAACACTTCAAAGGTGGAGGATATGGGCGCGTTATTCGCGGAGACCGCATTCAACCAAGACATAGACACAAAAGTTGTTAATGTAGGCTCATCAAACGAGTACACTGCATGGGACGTTAGCAATGTAAAGGATATAGAATGGATATTTAATTCAGCCAAAAATTTCAATCAAGACCTAAACAACTGGGATGTTTCTTCAGTCACGAACATGTCTTCTCCATTCGGTCGTGCGTACGTGTTCAATGGTAATATTAGTTCTTGGGACGTAACAAATGTATTAACTATGTATGGTATGTTCCACAGGGCATATTCATTTAACCAGGACATTGGTTCATGGAATACCTCTTCTGTGACTAATATGGGAGAGATGTTTTATTTTGCTAAACATTTCAACCAGGACATCAGCACAAAAGTAGTTAATGAAGGAACACCAAACCAGTACACTGCATGGGACGTAAGTTCAGTACTTCAAGTGACAAATATGTTCGCCCGAGCTATAGATTTCGATGGAGAAGAAAATAGGAAGGGATGGACTTTTAACCCTGTAGTTGATACTTCATTATTTAATGCGCCCACAACATTTACAGACAACGGTGTAAGGTTTGCTTATGTGCCTCTTAGCTCTACCACTGTATCAGTAACAGGAACGAATGGAACAGGAAGTATAACTATTCCTGAAACCTTTACCGATTCTTCAGGAACAATTCAAACGGTGACAAAAATTGAGAAATTTTCGCGATCTGTAAACATCACGTCAATTCATATTCCTGCATCCGTCACGACCATCGAGAGTGGGGTTTTCTATTTATGTTCTAACCTTACATCCGTCACTTTAACTGGTGACAGTAATTTAACGACGTTAGGTGATACAGCGTTCTCTGATTCAGGTATAACTAGACTTACGGTTCCTGAATCATTATTCTCCTTATTAGGAGTAAATGAAGGTAGCGGTCAAACGGTAGGCGGAAAGGCAAACGTTACAGTCACTGCCGCAGGATCAGGATCAGGATCAGGTTCTAGCACAGGAGTAGTTCTGAACATTGGAGATTGCTTACCAAAAGAAATACATACAAACAAAATAATTCAAGGGGCATGTCGTGTCCCTTCGTCATTGTACACTATGACCAAAGCAAGTATAAACGTTGCAAGTATTCCTCCAGTAAAAAACGACAAGCATGGTAGCTACGCACGCTATTTAGACAGAAAGAAAGGGAAGGGACCACTACTAACACAAGCACGCAACGCTAGCGCAGTCCCACACGAGGGTAACAAGACACGAATGATAGGTTTAATGCCTACTTGTCAATGTTAATAAAAATTAGAGTAGATATTGCGATATATGATACTAAATTTATAAAGTTAATTGATTTTTTAAAGATATGATAAAATGCATTAAGAAACCAATTATTATAGTTAATCCTTATTTATGGTGGGAGGAACGCGGTAGACTAATATCTTTTTATAATTTTATTTATATGTCCACGAGCATACTATTGAAGTCTAATTTTATTCCTACATTATCTCTAGCAGAACGATGCATACCTGAATCAAAATACTTAGGAAGATCCATCTCGGAGTATTTGAAAATATTTTCATTCGTAACAGGGGAAACTGAAACTGTACTATTATTGGTCATATTCGGTTTTATGAATGATGTTATTTCTGTATAATTACCTACTACATTATCACCATCGCAACGAATATCTCCTATACTAGGAAACGGAGCGACGGGATTGGGAGACACAGTGTTGACTTTGAACATTTTCAATTTGCCTTGAGAAGACTCTGCATGCTTCGAGTAAGATGTTCTCACCTTACTTTTTATACTGAATCTACTACTATTCCGTTGACATGGAAGAATTTTATATTTCATAGGTTCATTGCATATTGTACAATTTTTATTCAACTGAAGTAATTCATTGAAACACTTGGCGCAATATGCGTGATTACATTCAGAAAGACATTTATCTTTATGAAGAAGAACATCCTTAAATGGTTCGGCACAGTATTGGCAATTAGGTTGTCCAGTAAGAGTGGTTCCACAGGTAGGATGCATTAGCGTCAACTTTTTGGGTTTGCAATCTGTCATTTTAATTGTAATTCAAATTGAGTAATTGATGTATGTGCTATAGAGTAGTCAATTCGATTTCGATTTCGATAGCATATACAGAGAAATTTATATCTATGTATAATTAAATTTTTGTGTCGATATGGTTTTGGAATAGATGTAAAGTAAATGTTGTAAAATCGAAAAAAAGTACATCAATTTTAATAAATGATTGATAAGTTAGATGGATGATAGAAAATAATTCGTTTATACGTTTTATTAAAGAAATAGAGAAATTCAATATTCTAAAAGAAATATTCCAATCTTTTCGAAGAAGGTATCACAGCGGATAATGATGTAAACCTGATCTTCCACTGTAATTGATTAGAGGAGCGCAAGCCATTGTCCCCTCCCTTGCGTTGTATAGATATTACGTCGCCTAGCGATATGACTGTAGCTCTTGAATTTATACGAAATTTGAACTTTTTAGATAAAGATTCAATAACATCGTTCATTTTGTATATTATAGTCTTAACTCGTACATCATGATCATATTCTATACCCATAAGGTAATTTGGGGACGTATCATGATTGTTTCCTTTTAAGACAAAATGTAGTATAGCCTCCATGTTTTCGTTGAGCTTAGAAATAAGAGTTATTAGTTGTTTGTCGGAGTAGTTATCAAGAGAAAGAGGAATGCGTCCTACCTCCTTGTCCACTATATTAGTACCAGGGATAAGTGGAATTTCGCACAAATTCCTTAGCATGAAGCTCACCGGCTTGATATTTGGGATTACTTGAACAAAGTCATCAACCCAGTGTCGATCTATTTGCCCATAGCAGCAGTTAACGTCGTATCTTTTTATTTGAATAAGAATGTTATGGTCTACGTTGACAATATCCGTTTTGCATACTGAGTTTGGATGTCTTCTGAACGGAGTAATAAATGTGCTGCTGAATACCCCTTTATGCTCTGCAAGGAAAGTTTCAATGAATAGAGTAGAAAGCCCAGAAGCACCATTGAGATCTAGCAAAACTTTCTCTTCTTCAATTAATCCTCCTTTTGCGGTCTTGCTATTGTTTATGGATAATTCAAGTCCTTTTATCGTGTTTTCCAAGTAAAGTATTCTTTCTTCAGGAGAAGAAGGTGTAGAACAAGGAGAAACATTTATCTGGCTTCTAGGTGAGCCTTTCTTATTGTTTCTTTTACTTTTATTTTTATGATTAGTTTCAAGTAAAGAAGAATACTTGTTCTCTACTTGAAATGATGTGTCAATACTGAGATTTCTATTTATGCTTTTATTATTGTTGCTGCAGTCTTTCTTGCTGCGTGTATTGTATCTATGTGAGCTAGGGGAAACATTATTTATACTTTTGACCAAATCCCTTGTATCAATGCTCATGTTATCATTGTTATCATCATCATCACTACATTCATTTTCTTGATTTTTGTTACTATCGGGTTCACTACTTAGATACATTTCATTTTGGATTATAGAAATTTTAGCATTGCTATCGAAATAGTTGTCATAAATAGAATTGATAAATTTGATGCCGTGATTCACAAAAGACATAAAATAGTGTAAAAGAAGATGATAACAAATTATTTATGGGAGTATAGAATAGACTGTAAGTTGATCGTTATTGAAATCAATTTTGTAAACGGCACAGAAAAGTATAAAAAGAATGAAATTGTATAAAAGTTTAATCATCTAGCTACGACGACAAGAGAATGTAGGTATTGAGTATGAGGGTGAACTTTTTCTTGACGGAATAGTATATAGAAGAGTAAAATAAAATTTATTTCTCCTGATTTTTTATTCTACAAATGGCATCATTCGAGTTGAATAGTCGATTATATACAAAACCAGAAATAGAAGACATACTGTCTCTCACTTACCCATATACAGTGGAAAACGTACATGAACAGAGAAAGATTTTATTCGAAGATTTATCCAAAGACCATCAGTTGCGACGGGAAAATAAATCAGATCTAGCTACTTTCGTGGAAGAGATATCCGCTCGGTTAGTTGAAGGAATAGTAGGCAAAGAGGAATCAAAGGTGTCGTTAAGAGAAATAAATGTTGGGGCAGGGGCATCTTCCTCTTCTACGTCATCTCCTCCCTTTATTAGAAATGGTAAAGACAATACATTGTACCCAGGTGATGATCACGATGTCATATATAATAAGAAAGCGGTTATTGAGGCTGAGAAGGCATCTTTAAACGATGGTCTTCACGTTGACGAAGCGGGAGCCCCTCCTGGTGTGATCAACCCTTTGCAGTACCGAACCATAAAGCGGGCGGTAAATATCGATTCGCGATTTCGCCCTAGTTACTACTCATCAAAAGCGTCGGATATGCAATTAACCTTGCCCACCCGTTTAGAGAAGGTGATATCAATGAGATTGGGAGCTTTAGAGTTGCCCAATTCTTTTTATGCCATTAGTGAAGAACTGGGGAATAATTGTTTCAAAGTAGACGATGTCGTGATAACAATTCCAGACGGCAATTACTCATCATCCGCAGCAGACACGCAATACCCGTATATTGCAGCTCCAGGCGGTACTGGTACTATGACTACCGCCTTGACTAGTGCAGGTATTTCAGATTTGGTATATACAATTGATCCTGCGTCTGGGAAAAGTAGATTTACTTCTAGCTCATCAAGTACTCGCACTATTACTTTTGGTGTGAATAAAGATGGATCAAATTCTAGTGAGAAGTTGCCGTATTTTTTGGGTTGGCAGCTAGGGTACAGGTCGAATGTATACATAGTAGGTACCGGTACCTCAGCAGAATCTGAGGGTCAGTGTCAAATATCTGGACCGAGATATCTATATTTGGCAATTGATGATTATAACAACAATGTGAATAATTATTTCGTGTCAGCTTTCAGTGATTCTATAAACAGTCGCAATATATTATCTCGTATAGATCTTCCCCATTCGAACGAAGACGGATATGGATCACAGTTAAATCGTACGAGATCTTATTTTGGTCCCGTCAATATCGAGAAAATGCAAATCAGATTGCTGGACGAATACGGTCGTGTAATAAATATGAATAATATGGATTGGTCATTTACGCTTATGTTTGAGTGTATGTACTAAAAAGTAAATAAAGAAAATAACACGGAACGGATGAACGGATGAACGGATAAACGGAATAAATAAAAAATGTTGTTATTTAATAATACAATGCGTACATAGTAAAATCCACATAAGGTCAATGAACAACAATCCATTGATAGACCACCTACGAAATGCGAAAAGTATACCAGAAAGAAACACCGATAAAAGGAAAGAAGGAAATATAGTTCCAATAATTAAAAATAATAATGTAGCGACAACAACCGAAGCACTTCGGGATGAATGGGACTATTTGATGTACGGTACAGAGGAACAATATGAGGCTCAGTTCGAACCAGAGAAAAAGAAAGAGCGGGAGATGCGTAAAGGGATGAGGGTGTGTTTTTGGCTGATGCTACTTGGTGGGGTGATAATGACTGTATCGTCAACTGTGTGTGCGGTATATGTTGGTATGACTTATCATGATGTTCACTCTTCTTATAATCGAATTAACGAATAT
>Ga0181394_1000504_pt1 | contig 17158 bp, 18 predicted proteins | sample 17SPOviralmetaG_FD_130123 | JGI IMG/M metagenome (GOLD analysis project Ga0181394, IMG submission 130123) | Marine viral communities from the oligotrophic San Pedro Time Series (SPOT) site, San Pedro Channel, CA, USA - 17 SPOT_SRF_2010-11-23 | ecosystem: Environmental > Aquatic > Marine > Strait...
TACTATGACTTCAACTCGCGAACCTCAAAATCTTGAACTAATCCCCAATACATATTGGGAAATAACAGAATTACGACCAACATATTGTAATTATCAAGGAGATACTGACGCATGCTGTCAGGGTACAATGTGTATTGCTTGTACCCCTATGATTGTTCCAATTTGGACGCTTTGTTTCTTTGCGGTAACAGGGAAAAAAATGGTAAAATGTTGTTCCGCATGTAACAATTATGAAAATAGTAAAACAGTTAATCCAATTACAACACAACCAAAACCTCTTGAAAATCCAAGCACAATAAAGCATCCAAATATTCCAGATAGATTGAAATAATAAGTTTACTATTTTATAAATTATCGTTTAAACAAAATATAATTTATCTTTTTTTTTAATAATTATAACTATGGAATCTTACTTTAAAACAAATTTAATCACATACATGGGAAATAAAAGAAAACTTGTTTTTGAACTGCGAACCATTTTTGAAAATCTTATTCAAAAACTTAATAAATCTCAAAGCGAAAAGGTAGTATGTGGAGATGCTTTTTCGGGCTCAGGTGTCATATCACGTGTTTTAAAAACCATCAGTGACGAACTCTATGTCAACGACAACGCAAGTTATGTTGAAACTTTGAACTCTTGTTTTCTTGCTTCTCCAACAAAACAATGTCGAGAGAAAATAGAAAAAGAAATAAAAAACGCAAATGCATATGCGCATCAAGGAACTGATAACGCACCCTATTTTATAAGAAATCACTGGGCTCCACATGACGAAAATAATATTCAACCAACAGAAAGAGCCTACTTTACAAAACAAAATGCAACTTTAATCGATAAATATATGTTTTACATTTTAAATTACTGTCCTCCAAGCTACAGAAACTACTTGAAAGCCATGCTTTTAGTAGAATCCTCTATCCATAATAATACAAACGGACAATTTTCCGCATTTTACAAAGATGAAAATGGCATTCCCAAATATGGAGGAAAAAAAGAAATCGATATAAAACGGATTACACGACCCATAGTATTAAAAATGCCAGAATTTTATAATAATAAATGTAAGACACATATAGCAAAACAAGACGCAAATAACTGGGTAAAAACAATTCCAGAAGTCGACATTATGTATTTAGACCCACCGTATAATAAACATCCTTATTGTATTTATTATTTTTTGCTTTCTATTATTAATAACTGGAACACAGCAGAAACTATTCCGGATACCTATAGAGGTCAGCCAAAAAACTGGAAAACATCCGATTACAATAGCAGTCACAAAGCATATGAATGTTTCTCTCAACTTGTTAAATCAATAAAGGCAAAATATATTGTTCTTTCTTACAACAATAAAGGTATTTTATCCAAAGAACAAATTATGAAAATCCTTTCTAAAAAGGGAAAAGTAACTATTGAATATTTAAATCATAAAACATACAATAAATTAGAAGGTATTGCTAATTATAAACGAGAGAAAACCAAAACAGAAACCAAAGAATTTGTTTTTATTGTGGAAGTAAAGACAAACAAATCAACAACAACAAAAAATTAAAATCTAAAAATTAAATCTAAAACTTAAAAATAGGAACATGTTCTTTTTTTCTTTTTTTATCTACTGGAAATGTGCCGGTTTTGCGATACATTTCTTGTTTACCGGGACAAAATATACGCATGTTTCCTCTCATAGATTTTATTTCTTTTGATTTCTTACTATTGTGATGAAAGTATTCAATAATAGCTTTTAAAACTATAATTGTTCCTAAAAAGACACATCTCCAAGTATTAGAAAAGGGTCTTACTTTTTGTAGTTGATCCAAAAATGGTAATGCAATATAGAGCATGCTATAATAGTTGGGAAAGTATGCCAAATATTTCTTTTGTGATGTTTGTAAAAATAATGTGGTTCCAATAAAACGGAAAAAGAACAAAAATGTTAACAACACACGATATGGTTTCATAAGTGGGATTAACCACATAGCAATTAAACCAACAAAGTGTCCCCAAGTATCAAATATTTTATCGCGAATATGATATCCAATATTTTCACGACATATATTGGGTTCAAAACTATCCAACAATCCATCTACAATTAACATGCCCAATGATGGATTTAAAAATGAAAAACCTAAAATAGGAACTACCAAGCGAACCAAAGCGGTCAAATTCCAGTTCCATTCAATAAAAGATACACACATTGTAAAGGCATGGATGGCCATTAACGATAAAATAAAAAAGAATTGTTTAAAATATAAATTCATATTTTACTATTAAAATATGGTTTTATAAAAAATTGAAAACCATTTAAAATTAATATTAAAATTACCTTAACCATGGAAGTTATTCGTCAAAGTTTCGCAACATACAAAAACAATGGAGTTCGTTTCCTAAAAAATACAAATGAATCTATTCTTGAAAAACTCATTGTTTACGCAAATCATTATTATTATAATAATGAACCTGTATTGTCTGATAATGAATACGACATTCTTCGCTCTTATGTTGAAACACAATATCCAAATAATAAGGTTCTCAAACAAATTGGTGCTCCCATAGAAAAAAACAAAGTAACACTTCCTTACTTTATGGGGTCTATGGATAAAATCAAGCCAGATACAAAAGCTCTTCCTAACTGGCAGCAAAAATACGACGGTCCGTATGTTTTGTCTGTAAAACTAGATGGCGTTTCTGGTCTTTACACTACAATGGAAGATATTCCCAAACTTTATACACGTGGAAACGGAAAAGTGGGACAAGATGTAAGTCATTTAATCCCCTTTTTACAGCTTCCAAAAGAAAGGGGTGTGGTTATTCGAGGCGAATTCATTATGAAGCGTAGTGTATATGATGAAAAATACAGGTCATCTTCGGCAAATTCTCGCAATCTTATTTCTGGTTGGATCAATTCTAAAAACATTTCTCTAGAAAAGTTCTATGATATTGATTTTGTAGCATACGAAGTGATTGAGCCTGTTATGAGGCCTTCGGCTCAAATGGATTTTCTCACTCGTAAAAATGTGATTTGTGTTGAACATATGGTTTCTCGTAATATTAATAATGAAATCCTCTCTGAACTCCTTGTGAAATGGAGAAAAGAACATGCTTATGAAAGCGATGGTGTAATTGTTTGTAATAACAAAATTTATTCAAGAAAGGACGGTAATCCCGATTACGCATTTGCTTTTAAAATGGTTCTTAGCGAACAAGTAGCGGAAGCAAAAGTATTGGAAGTGATTTGGAAACCAAGTAAGGATGGTTATTTGAAACCAAAAATTCGTATTGAACCCATTCAACTTGGTGGAGTAAGAATCGAATATGCGACAGCTTTTAATGCTTCTTACATTAAGAAAAATAAAATTGGATTTGGTGCGACGATCAAGTTGATTCGCAGTGGAGATGTTATTCCTCATATTTTGGAAACAATTGTCCCCGCACAGCAAGTTGTTTTTCCGTCTTTGCCTTACAAGTGGACTTCAAGCAAGGTTGATATTATGTTGAAAAATCCACAAAATAATCCAGTTGTTTTGGAAAAGAACATTACCTATTTCTTCAGTAAGCTCAATGTAGAAGGACTTAGCAGTGGAAATGTATTACGTCTTATTGAAGCTGGATTTGATAGTGTAGGCACAATTGTTTCAATGTGTAAAGACGACTTCCTTGATGTTGACGGATTTAAAGAAAAAATGGCTCAAAAGCTTTATAGAAATATTAAAAGTAAAATGAAGGAAGCCACACTGGTTGACCTTATGGCAGCAAGCAATGTTTTTGGACGCGGTGTTGGAGAAAAGAAAATTCAAATTATCTTAGAAAATTATCCAAACATACTGACGAGTGACGAAAGTTATGTTCAAAAGTTTGATAAGATTATGGAGTTGGATGGGTTTGCTGAAAAATCTACAGAGTATTTTCTAGACCACGTAGAAGATTTTCTCAAATTTCTTGATTCTATTGGACAAATGAAAAAATTGGATAAACCTACGTCTCGCAAGCAATCAGCAAATACCGACCACCCACTGTATAATAACACGATTGTTATGACTGGATTTAGAAATAAAAATCTTGAAGAACAAATTAAAAATGCCGGTGGTCAAATGGGTTCAGGTGTTTCCAAAAATACATTTGCTTTAATTGTAAAAAATAAAAATGAAAATACAAGCAAAATTCAAAAGGCAACTCAACTTGGAATTCCACTTTATGTTCAAGAAGAATTCGTAAGCGAATATTTTAATTAAAATACAAAGTCATATTCTACCACTTTCTTCAAATCATATCCAAAGTAAGAAAACATTTTTTTTGTTACTCTTTTACGGCATTCTTGAAAATCATAATTCAAAAGCTTAATCATAATTTTCAAATACATTTCTTGTGACCGTTCATTATCCAACATTCTATTTTCCTTTTCAATATTTTTGAAATAAGCCATTAGTTTTCTATGGACCGCAATAATCATGTTATCAAATTTTTGTTGTGTTTGACGAATCCATTTTCCTTCGTCAAATACGTAAAATACATTTGGTTTTTGTGGAAAACATTTAATTGGAAATTGTTCGTATTCATCCAATGGAAACATCTTTTTAAAAATCATGAAGATGCCTTCAAAAATATCATATTTATTGAAATAATTAAAATCAGCCTCGCTACATTTATAAGATGTAATATTATCCAAATATGAATTACATTCCGTATAGCAGTTTTTACGAAGCCAATCATAAATATTGCATTTTTCTTTATTCTTATTTACCCATTTTCGCATACAACTCAATTCTTCTTCCAAACTGTCAACGCGCTTCATCAGACGCTGAATAATTGCGGTTGTTTCAGATGGAGTAAAATTAATTTGTTCACTTACATTTGTATTTTTGTGTTTAACAATTTGTTTCATGTCGCACTGGAGTTCATGGCGTAGATAAAACGTTTCTCGGCTATAAGTTTTGCCACAAAACTTGCACCTATACATCTTTGATAGATGGTTTGTTTTATTGATTTTCAACTTTTAATTTTCAATTTTTTATTTCTCTCTATAATTATAAATGGAAACTGAAAGCAAATATGGAAGATGTGTCATTTGTACTTCAGCAAATGAAACAAAAGATAACGAAGATGTTAATATTATTAATAAAAGAATTAATGACCGCGTTCGTGTTGCGAGTGGATTATTTACTATGAATTTGGCAGCGTTGACTTATTCCAAGAAATCAGCAAGTGACTATGATACAAGCTATATTAACCGCACAAATAAAAACTCTTATGTAGGTGTTCGCAGTTCTTTACGTGCAAAAACTCGCGAAGTTGCCAGTCCAGGAAATGCCAAACATGGTTCTTACAATAGATATTTATTGAAAAAGAAGAAGGAAAACTTTGTTTTAGACGCAAATGGCAAAAACAATGGTATTATTACAATACCTAGTGGAACTACAAAATGTAATAAAGATTTCTGTGCTGTTGTAGATAAAGTAAATAAATAATTCAAAAATAGTAAATAGTAAAATAGTAAAATAGTATAAATAGTTTTTTTATACTATTTTAATTATGGATCGCGCTCAACAACTACGCACCGTTCAAGACGAAGGTTATGAGCTTTTCAAGAAAAAGAACGCTGATTATGGTGACGCATTTGCCAAGTATGGACCCGTTGGTGTAATTATGCGTATGGAAGATAAACTTAGACGTTATTTGAGTATTACCAAATCAGGCGTGAATTTAGTAAATGAAGAAAGCTTGCGTGATACTCTTATTGATTTACACAACTACAGTGCTATGGCAATTATGCTTATGGACGAAACAAATGAAAATAAAAATAAATCAGATGTTGATTTTTCAAATATGTCACAATATATTTAATGTTTTTATATTATAAAGATGGCCGGAATGATTCAAACTACATGGAATAAAATTTTAAATACGCTTGGATTACATGAAAGAATTAATACAATAGACCAACAGATTGCCGAAACATTTAAAAAAAAAAAATTTACTGATATAGTTAAATTATCATCATCAGAAGGTAGTTCAAATAAAGTAACTATATATCAGGTTACCGATAATTCAGGTAATGAAAAAAAGGTTGCCGTTCGATTAGCAAAAGACCCAACATTTTATATAGAAAGAGAAGAAGGTAGGTTTAAAAGGGTTATAGAAAAACCTGGCCCTATTCCTGGTGAAACACCTTTTTTTAGTATTATTAAAAAAGAACAAGAGGATTCGCAAGAAAATTGGGAAATTGCACACAATAAAAATTTATCACCTGAGTTATACTTTTATGGTTATGTAAAGATAAATGAAGAGCTAGATGATCTATTTTTATGTATTATTAGTGAAGCATATGATGGAGATTTATATACTTTTTATGACAATTTTATTAAAACAGAAACTGAAGAACAAATAAAGGAAGTTAATGAATCCATACGAAAGCAATTAACGACTTTATTTGATAATATGAGTACAAGATTAAATATGATATGTTTTGATATAAAACCAGAAAATACAGTAGTAAAAGAAAATCATGATGGTAGTATCACCGTAAAATTAATAGATTGGGATGCAGATTGGTGTATTAAATATGATAAATTATTAAAAAGCCGAGAACTAGGTGGTAGAAATGCTGAAAATATAAGTTTAATCATGCAAATGATAATGGCTTATTTTTTTAAAGATAGATTTAATAATAATATATTTGCGAGTTATTTTAAAAAACAAGAACAACAAAAACATTTTAAAGAAAATTATGCATCTATGAAAGTTTTATTTTGTAGTCCAGAAAAACATTTTCAAAAAATGGCAGAACATTATTTTCATTTAGACGACGATAAAACATGTCCAGAAATTTTTGATATAATTTTTACAAAGACAACTGAAATTGATGTTAATCCTCCAGCAAAAAGACGACCTCAACCTCCAGCAACTTCAGGAAATAATACGGGAGAACCTTCAGCAAAAAGGGCAAAAGGAGGAAGAAAATCCAAAAAAAATAAAAAATCTAAAAAACAAAGAAAATCCAAAAAACAAAGAAAATCTAAAAAAAATAAAAAAACTAGAAAACAAAGAAAATCTAAAAAAACCAGAAAATCCAGAAAAAAATAAAAAATAAATTTAAGTTTTAATTATTTTATTAAAATTTAAATTACGTTATTTAATGATTTTAATGATTTTTAATGATTTTTAATGATTTTTTAATAAATTAATTACACATTGTTTCATTTTTAAAATAATCTACAATAAATTCCTTAGGAATTGTGTAATATGCGAAAGAAGCAATCCCAATCAATGCTGCTCCTAGACCACCAATATAAGGAATACTTATATCAAATTCATCAGTATGTGGAAGATTGAAATGCTTAACCATATAGGTTTCCTTGAGTGTGTAACCCAGCTTTTCATAGTATCCACGAACACCTACGCCTGAAATAATTGCTACTCCATCTTGATTATGTGTCATTGAAACTTCTTCTGCCATTTTTACAAGACTCTTACCAATTCCACGATGTTGTGTATCAGCGCGCTTTTCTGCTCCAACTGGAACCAAATCTCCATATACGTGAAGCTCACGAACAATAGCCTTGTTTTTCAAGCAGTCAAATGCTGTATTTACACTATCGTCATTAATCCGTACACGAATAAATCCAAAAATTACTTTTTTATCAAGGCTTTCAAGCGAAATAAAGTATTCAGTTCCGTGAGATGTTTCAAATGAACGTGTTACATATTCAGCATCTTCCAATTTGTAATCAGGGTGGCGGCCACACTCGCGATAGCGAATATCCCAAATTTGCTCACCTTCGTTTTCTAATTCCTTTTCTACCAATTGTCTCAGGTTTGGAAAATCATTTCCTCCTTCAATATAAGTTGTTGGAATATCACGAACTACACGAGAAATTCGGGTGTAAGGCATACAATCCAGCAAACCACTCTTCACCACATCAATCATACCTAGTTCGCCGGGAGCCAGGTCTTTCTTACCAGCGTAAGGGTTGTATTTTCCATTATGAAACCATTCTTGAATCACAGTCCAAGGTGTAACAGAACACGGATACAATTTAATATAATCTGGCGAAAAATCCGAACTTTGAAATACTTCTTGAAGCATATTAATATCCTTATGTGGAGTTGTTCCGGGCAAATCCAACATAATATGAAGTTCTACTTTGAAACCATATTCGCGACACATTTCAATAGCGCGAATCGTTGTTTCTACAGTGTGACCACGATTGATTTTTTTGAGAATATCATTGTAAATTGATTGTGCTCCTAGCTGGATTCGTGTAACACCCCACCGACGATAGTGTTCAAGCCATTCTGGATGATTTACAATATTATCTGGTCGCGTCTCAACTGAAAGTCCAATCACCTTTACTTTTGCTGTCTTATTAATTTCTATTTCCTCTTCAACTGTGAGTGGTTCACGCTTATCAATATCATAATACACATTTGCTCCATACATAATATTACGATGAAAGCTCTCCAAATAATCCATAGGGAATTCACTATGTGTCCCACCTTCAATAATATATTCCAGCTTGTCAGCTTCGTGACCATTCTTAATGAGAGTTGTAATTCTTTCATTAATTTGATCCAACTCATCATATTTGTTGCGAAGCCCTCGCGCTACAGCAGGTTCATCGCTCAAATATGACCTAGGAGGAGGCAAATATCCGTTTTCTTTTGTAGGTGGCTCATTTGGACAATAATAGCAATCATGCTCGCAAGTAAACTTTTGACCGTTTGGATAAGGATGCATCAAAATAGTAATTACGTCTACACCTGACATATTACGAGTAGGACGCTTACGAAGAAGTTTCCACATAAGAGGCTCATTTGGAAGTTCCCGCTCACTAACCAACTTTTTAAAAACAAAAACCAAAAGTGCCTTTGTTACTGTAACACGATACTTTCGTTGAAACTTTGAAAAATGTTTATTAAACTTTGCCTTAAGTTGTGTAGTATTTCTATTTTTAATAGCCCAATCAAAAATATCAAATACAATCTGTTTGTAAATATCATAATTTGTTTTCAGTTGTTCAAAGCGGTTGTCGTCACGAATAAGGTCTTCCAAATCCTGAACTTTGTTTGCGAATTGTTGACAAGTGGACATAATTGTATGAATACATTAAAAAAAATGATTATCTTTATTTCAATTTTTTATAAACAATATCTAAACTAAAACAGCTTTCGACGAACATTACGAATATTTTCATTTATGCGCGGGTCTGGATTTGGCTGTTCAACATAGTCAACGCCGTTTTGACGAACAAGTGGTTGCGGCTGTTCAGCATCTTGAATAATCATGTCGTCGACGTTCCAATCAAATGGACCCACGTTGTCGTTCATGTTGTTGTTGATACCGGCGGCAAAGTCGTTGTAGTTGTTGTGCTCCAGGATGACTTCAATCTCCTCTTCTTCCTGCTCAACTACCTCACCCTCTTCAAGTTCTTCTTCATCAATTTCTCCTTCTTCGAGTTCTTCTTCATCATTTCTATTCTCACCTCGACGTCCATCTTCTTGATCCATAGCATCAAGTTCTCTTTCCACACCTTCCATATAAGAAATCATTTCGTCGAAGTCCCTTTCTGCGCGACGATAAGGCTTGAAGCAATCAAATGCCCGTTCACCATCTCCAAGAATCTTAACAAATGGATTCTTGTAAATACTCAACGGAATGTAGTCAGACTCACTTGGAGCAAAACCATTTCCGTTCGGCATGCGAAGGTCACCATGACAAATCTCGCGAAGAATTACGAAAACTTCAGGTTCAGAATTCCATAGAGCAGCGGTGTGAAGGCACGTGCCGTAGTTGAATTCCGGAAGCAAATTGTAGTTGCACACCTTCACTGGGTCTTTACCATTCTCACGCAAGTACACGATGAAGTTGCGCAAGCGAATGGTGTCGCCAATGATACACAGGTAGTGCATGTAGTAGCAATCATACAAGTAAGCATGAATCGGAGCGTTAGTAATCTTCTCATAGAATTCTTGAAAACCCACCTCAGGAATCATCTTCATCGCATCTTCAAGTGAAATGCAATTTCCTGCCTGGTCGTCACCGTTGTAAGGACGGTTTACGTCAAGGGCAAAAGGGTTGTTGCACACCATGATGATGAGAGTTTCTGCTGGTTGTCTGTTTGTCTGTTTGTCTGTTTGTCTGTCTGTCTGTTTGTAATGAGCGATACACAGAACATGAAACAAAAAAAGCATTTCAATTTTTTCAAGGACTCTGTTTTTATTTTCTCTATCATACATTCATTTAACCATATCTATCACGCATTTCAGCGTAAGTAAGACCTCTACCTGTATCTTGGTCTGTAAAAACGTGCTTTACAAACGCAGCATCTCCTTCTTTTTCAAGAACTTCAGCTGCCTTTATTTGGTCATGTTTTTCTTTATTGTTCATACTTTTTGTTCCCAAAACACGTTGTCGGAAACTCTTGAAAAATGAATATGGGCTTTGAGTTTTAGTTGTTTTCTTGTCAGTCATGTTTGTCGTCGTCTCTGTATCCATCGTAACTATACTTAACCATTTCAAAGAAAACAAAATCAATTTTTTAGTAAAATGTAAATAGCATTTTTAAAATCTCGGCTAATTAAATCATAAATTACTTATGTTTCTTTAATTCGCGTCATAGGACAATGCTATTTTTATTTTTTATTTTTATTTTATTATTTCACATTTATTTACGAGCAGCAACCGTCTTTCCACGAAAACCCTTTTTATGTCCTTTGGGAGCATATTGTTGCTGACTCTTGGTCCCCGTGCGTCACGGCTTTATAAATTTCTTTGGACCATACTCTCCTTGTTTACGATAATCATCTACTTTCTCTCCATTAAAATTTTTTTGTTCGTAATCTGTTTTATTGTTTATAGACAAATCTTGATTACTTACGTTTTTTAATGAATTATTTTTATTATCACTTTCCAATAACATAATAGCTTCCTGTATTTGTTGAAGTTCAGAACTGGACAATTTTAATTTATCTTCAACCATCTATACCTTACTTTGTAAATTAATTTTAATTTGATATCTTAATTATATTAAAATTAACTAGATGAACTTGATGTCTTTGAATATAAAGCATCATAAAGTAAATACATAGAGAGAAAAATTAACATAATTGAAAAATAAATTTTTGATTGTTTTTCTTCTAATTTTACTGCTTTACTTGAGCCAATTAAAGAACCAACAATATAAAATAAACTTAATAAAATAGCAATTGGCATATCTACCTTTTTATTTTTATAATATGTATATGCTGCAAAAATAGAAATTGGCGGTAATAACATACAAAGAGTGGTTCCTTGTGCTGTTACATGACTAGAACATATGTTAAATAAAATCAACAATGGAATGATGATAAATGCTCCAGACAAACCAAACATGGCTCCTACAAATCCCCCTAATATACCTATCAAAGCTCCAATTATATATCTTTTCATATATAATTAAATAACATTTTATAGTGTCTAGAATTTTTTGTATTTTATTTTATTTAAAGATTATTGTATAATTCTGTTAATTCCAATGAAAAGGAATAGTCCATGTTATTTAAATCAACTTCATTACCATATTGGTCTATAATGCGAACTTTGATTTTTTTAATATCAACTGGACCAAAGTATTTTCTTGTTTTTAAATGATTATCCGGGTCATCATGAACATTATTAGTATCAATTGTAAATTTACCATCAACTAATTGAATTTTCGCTAAAACATCATTTCTCATAGTTGAATCTTGAAAAAATACTACATTTGTATTATTAGTATTACGATTAAAGTCATCTACGCAAAAGTAAAAATAACAGTCCTCATTTACATTGTAAATGCCTTCAGAAATTAAATAAGATTGACGACCTGCGCCACCAATATGTAAATATTGACCGTAACGAAATCCCATAATCCAACCAGCAGTATTCATAACGTTGTTGTTATTTTTATTGGAAACAAATTTAACATTCATAGTTGTAATTGTTGGAACACCACTTAAATCAAAAATAGTTTTTTGGCTATGTTCATTAATACGGAAAAAAACGTGTTGTAAGAAAGTTGTTGTTCCCGAATTGTAAAAATAAGTATTGTTTAAAAATGTTTCAAGTTCATCAGCGGTATAGTTTCCATCAGGAATCACAATTTCATGAACTTGGTTTAACGAGCCAGAAACTACATCTTCAATGACAAAACGATTGTTACCTTTGGCTTCAGAAAATAAATAAAAACTATTTGGAATGCAAATTGAAGAAAGTTTTAATGATGTAATATTACTACATGGTTCTGGGAAATCATAATGAAAATTAGTCGAACGACTTCCATAATAGTCTTTTCTAAATTTTGTGTTAATATGAACATTTTTGTATTCTAATTGTCTTCGGATTGGATTAAGTCTAGAATGACTTATTTTTTCATTATATACATCAAACGGAGAATGACTGGTCATTATATAATTACTAACAATATATATTTTTTTATCTTTCAACAAAATAAAATTAAGAACACAAAATTTTATGTATTCTAAATATATAATGTCAAATCCATTTATTAAAAATACAACATTAAATTCAGGTGAAAGAACAGAACGTTTAGCTTCTTATTCGAAAGTTGCTACATTAAGAAAAAATAAAGCTACAACAAGTAATTATATTGACGACTATATTACAATGAAAAATAACGTTGTTACACAAGCAGTCGATCATAAAACTCTTTTAAGTTATACAAAAGGCTACTTTTATACAAAAGATTGTGATATTTCTTCCAATACAATTTCAAGTGTTACTGACGGTTTATACAGTGTTCTTGATTTATCTAATAATAATATATATGATGCTAGTGGCCAACTTTTATTAGATAATTGTGAGCTAATTGAAAGTGGATTGGGAATAAAAGCTACTCGCAATCCTTTATTGGCTAAACGTGAATTTGCTTATCCAACTCCATTAAAAATAGAAAAAGATACATGTACATTACCTGTATTAAATAATATTGCTGACCCAGTTATACATTTACCCGATAATTCCACAGATTCACATACTCACTATTTTCCAAACAACTTGGGTACAATTTCTTATACACATGTCCATAACGTTGACCCCCACCCAGATAATAAAACAGAAACAGACCCTTTTCCCCATATTGCTGATTATACCACAAATCAAAATACAAGTGAAGGTAATGTAGTTTAATTAAAAATTTATTATTTTTTATAATAAAGTTATGTAAATAATATATATAGTAACATGGCTGGTATTTTGCCATTTTCTAAAGTTATAAAAAATAATAAACAGCTCGTATATTTTTTGTTTTCACGAGAAACTCTTGACCAGACATCTCCTGTTAGAGGAAAATGGAGCGACTTTGGTGGAAGTAAAGACAACAACGAAACCAAAATACAAACCGCTGCACGCGAAGGATTTGAAGAAAGCTATGGTGTATTTGGCTCACCAGCTACATTAAAACAAAAAATACAAAAAACAAGTATTACATTAACTACTGGAACATATAAAACACATTTAATTGAAGTTCCATATGACCCACGTTTACCCAAATACTTAGAGAATTTCTACCGTTTTATAAAACACGAAAAGAAAGAATTAATTAACAAAGATGGTCTATTTGAAAAAGACAAATTTAAATGGATTGAAATCAACGATTTGCACAATCATCTACCAATTTTTCGTCCATGGTACAGAGATATTGTTGAAAAAATTATAAAAAATAAAAAGAAGTTTTATTAAATTTGATTAAATCTTAGTTCTTCTTCCAACAATAAACATATTCTTTATATTTGCTTTGTCCCTTTTTTCTCTCTTCTTTTTTCATCTCAAACCTTTTAGTATATTTACCAAACAACGGTAAACATACTTCTTTATAAATTTCTGGATTCACATTTAAGCAGTAATATCCACCCGATTTCAAATGCTTATATGTTTTGGAAAACAACGGGCGATAAAAATTTTTATTCCAATCTTCCTTTGTTTTGTATTTGTCTTGATTTGTGCCACGATATACTTCTGTATTGTAATAAGGTGGGGAAGTCAAAACACAATCATAATCCATTTTACTGTAATCTACTTTTAATGCGTCTTTAAACAAAACTTTTATTTTTGTAACATTATCTTTATCTGATTCTAAAAATGAAATCATCTTTTTATAGGGTTGTTTTAAATTTTTATTAATATCCACACCATAATATGCTTCTAAATTATGCGCACATGCGCCCACTAATCGTCCTCCCCAACCCATAGTAAAATCTAATACTCGTTTTGCATTGACTTTACAATAAATATCTATAGCTCTTAATGGAGAGAAAATAGAAATATTGGAAAAATAGAGATTGTATATGTAACGATACTTTTTAAGTAGGCTTGTATTACGTGATGAATAAAAGTTTATCATCTTTTTTACATACGGTTTTTCTGCGAATTCATCTTTACATAACCAAAAATCAAAAAAAGATATACCTTGGTCACCTTTGCTATGAAGTCGTTCTTCTAAAGTAAAAGAGTCAACAACATTGTTACCTATTCTAGAACGCTTACTTAATTTTTTTTGTACAGCGCAAGAAATTCCTTTTAACTTTTCATAGTCGGCTTTTAATTGTTCATACGAAATAGGTTTTAATTCTTTGACTATTTTTTTATGATTTTTTACAGTGTTTCTTTTATTTAATTTATTTTTACATTTTTTCAATGTTTTTCTAGACATAGTTTCTTATTATAAAGTAAGAAAATTAAAGTTGAAATATTATTAAGCTGTATGTAATTATCACTAAAAATTGAATTTTAATAAATATAATTTAATAACAATAAATAACATGCTGTCCCTTAAAGGCGGTACTCATTATATTGGAACAACGCGTTTTAATAATCAAACACTAGAACAAAATGATCGCTGGAAAAAAAATAACAGTCATAAAGGATGCTTATATGGTTCTCCTATAAGAGTGCCGTGTAAAGTGCCTGTACACGCAAAGTTATTTATTTTGGAAATGAATAATGACACAAATCAAATCGCAAATATTGGTTTTATAACAAATTATTACGATTGTAAAGTAAAAAACTATATTTATAGTGATAAAAATTGGAACAGATTTGTTTATAAAGGAAAACATATTATTGGTCGAAATATACTAGAAAGTGAATTTCCAGAACAAATTAATATTTTAGAAAATATACTTTTTAAAGGGTGTGGGCATTACAAACGAGGTCAGGGCATCACACTACTTTCACAGAAAAGAATTCAGCAATACGAGAAAGAGTTGTATAATCTGTTTGTCTGTCTTGAAGGCGTATTTAAAAGACTAGAAATGAGAAATGAGAAATGAGAAATGAGAAATGTGTATTTTTTTCTAAAAAATTGAACTGTATTTTTCATTTCTCTCTATTGTAAAACCCGCCAACCCATTTTGAAAAGCGTGTTCGCAATTTACAACCAACAACCATGTCTGCCAACCAGGAAAACACCGAGTGTGCCATTTGCGCTGACAAGTTTACGCTTCATCGCAAGTGTGTTAAGTGTCCCAGCTGTGACTTTGAGTGTTGCAGCAAATGTCTTCGCACTTACATTTTGTCACAGCATACGGATCCTTCTTGTATGAGCTGTAAGGCCGCTCTTGACCGAGAGTTTTTGATTGGAGCCACCAACAAGAGCTTTATGAACGTCACCTACAAGAGCCATCGCCGCGAACTGCTTTTTGAACATGAAAAGTCGCGTTTCCCTGAAACCATGGGAGATGTGACTTACGTTCAAGAGCTTCGTGAGCAAATGGTTACTCTTTCACAAGAAAACAATCAAATTCTAGATGAAGTGAAAAAGATTAAGAGTCACGCTGAAACTGCCGCCGAACACAAGACGCAATTACTCAAATCTGTTGTAGCTGAGATTCGCAAACTTCAAGCCATAGAAGCTGATATTCGCCAAAATATGCGCGAAATTCGAGCACCATATGACGCCAAAGCAAAGCAGCTTACCGACAAGAAAGCTCAAAATGAAAATATTATTCGCCGGTCTCGTTGGACAATCACCAGCTACCAAAATGGCGAGTTCAACAACTTTCTTGAAAATGGAACGACCAATGCCAAAACAAAGACCAACTTTGTGAACCCATGCTGTAACGGCGATTGCAACGGCTTCCTGGACGAAAATTGGAAATGCAATTCTTGCATGAACTACTCGTGTAAGAAGTGCTTGGAGGTCATTGGCACCAAGAAGGATGAAAAGCACGAGTGCAATCCCGATAGCGTCGAGACGGCCAAGCTTCTCAAAAAGGAAACCAAGCCATGCCCCAAGTGTGGCACGCGCATTTACAAGATCAACGGTTGCGACCAAATGTGGTGTACCTGCTGTCACGTGGCGTTTAGCTGGAACACCGGCACCATTGAACGGGGCATCGTTCACAACCCACACTACTACAACTTTCGTCGCAATGGCGGTGCCGCGGTGGTTCGTGCTCCGGGTGACTTCGTGTGTGGCGGTATGCCTGATTACGGTGACATGTATGAAAATGCGAAATATGTAAACCTATACTTCCGTGGGCGAGGTATTCCGAATATTCCACACACAGAGACACCAATAAGAGATATTTTGAATTTACTTTTGTATTTTCATAATGGACTCAACCACAACCAAGAGAGCACGATTCGTCGCCTTCGTGAAAATGTAAATGAAGATGTCGATAATCGGGATTTGCGCTACAGCTTGCTTTCCAATAAAATCACAACCGACGACTTCAAAAAGAAGATTAGTCGTCGCGACGGAACGCGCTTTAAGAACCAGACTGTACTTCACGTGTTTGAGCTTCTGAGCGCGGTTTGTACTGAGAACTACCGCGATGCCAACAATACGATGGAGAACCTAGTAAACGCAGCCGACGAGCGAGGAAAAACAGATGATGGTTACCAGAATTTTGTTCCGGGTGCACTAGAGGCAATCACTTCAATTCACGAGAACTGGAAGAACATCGAGAAAATCATTGATTACTGCAATGAACAGTTTGAGCGCCAGTCAAAGACCATCGGTATGAGCACATACCAGATTTCTAAGGACAATACTCGTAGAGGGCGAGCCATTCGCCACAAGTGGTAAAAAAATAAAAAAATAAAAAAATAAAAAAATAAAAAAATAAAAAAATAAAAAAATAAAAAAATAAAAAAATAAAAAAATAAAAAAATAAAAAAATAAAAAA
>Ga0181394_1000512_pt1 | contig 17018 bp, 30 predicted proteins | sample 17SPOviralmetaG_FD_130123 | JGI IMG/M metagenome (GOLD analysis project Ga0181394, IMG submission 130123) | Marine viral communities from the oligotrophic San Pedro Time Series (SPOT) site, San Pedro Channel, CA, USA - 17 SPOT_SRF_2010-11-23 | ecosystem: Environmental > Aquatic > Marine > Strait...
AATAACATTGATACTGGAATATCTCAAGTAGACCCTAATAACATGTTAGTTCGAATCGCCAAAGAAAATGAAGAAAAATTTGATGATGCTCCAACATTTCAAGAACAATTAGCAAATGCCACTGCTATGAATCTTAACATTCCAAATCCTGTGGATATTGCACAAACTATTTCTGATTATTATGATGCTGCTGCACAAGGAGTTAATTTAGACCTTCCTATAGGAAATCTTAATCTAAACCCTTTATTACAAAAAGTTTTTTTAGATGGAGGGATAGGTAATGTAAGGTATGGTGGAAATATAGATCCTAATACGCTTGATTACAATCTAGGTATTAGTACAGCTTTACCGGGTGATTTTAGATTATCAGCGGGTGCCTCTTCAAGTGATCTTCCAGGTGTAAGTTTGTCTAACACCTATTTACCAAAGATTTTTGGTACGGATATACGAGGAATAGGTAATGTTACACCTTCTCTAAATATGTCAGGACGAGGAGATCTAAGCTTGGGGGTAAATACAACAGTAGATCCTCTTAGAAGTTTTTTTCCTAGTGCAGCTATAGGAACACCTATAAATTTAGGTGCTTCTGTTGATTCTAGGGGCAATATTACTCCTAATATCTCTTTCTTAAAAAACTTTAAAGATGGCGGAGCTGTTAATAGTGGTTTAGGGTATATGTTTAAATAATGATTGGTAAAATAAAGGCATTTATAATAAGGTTATTTAAAAAACAAGACGAAAGGGACGAACATGAAATATTTCCAGGAATCTGAATTAACCTGTCCTACAACAGGTGTGTTTCAGTTACAAGATGGTTTTGCAGATGATCTTGATCAATTAAGAGAGGCTTATGGACAGCCTATCGTGGTCACTTCAGGATGCAGAACAGAAGAACATAATGAATGGTTACAATCACGAGGCTATCCTGCTTCTAATAATTCATTACATTTAATTGATAATGACAAGTATGGAACAGATACTTGCGCAATTGATATGAAAAGACCTGATGGAGTTTTATTAGTAAAACTTTTTCAAATAGCACTAGAACTTGGATGGACAGTTGGTTTAGCTAAGACTTTTGTACACCTAGATAAAAGAGCAAAATATACAGATCTTTCTCAAATTATTTATAGTTACTAATGAAGTTCTTTCTCATAGGTTGGATATGCCTAGGAGTAGGGATAGATGAAAAATGCGTAAGAATGGGGTCGGAAGTTATCCACCCCTCTTACGAACTGTGTAACGAATATTACACTATAATACGAGAAGAATTCTCTGATGTTAAAGATTTAAAGATGAGCTTTACTTGTGTTCAAGCAGGTTTATTGGAAGATTTATTATAGAGTTCTTCTAATAAAATTAGGGAAATGACCCTCTTCTTTATAACATCTATAAGCCGCATACCAGTCTTTTTTATATTCTGCTTGGCAGAAGTCTTTGATTGATTCGTCTTTGTCGTCACTTTTAAATAAATTTAAAAAATGATTTTTTGCTTTGTTGGTTAAATTAAACATAATTATTTTTTCCTTTCAGTTTAGTTTTTAATTAAATGTCAAGAAAAAAGAATTGTTGTTTATGCACAACTGATATGATAAATTTTTAATTAGAATGGTAACGACTAAAATGTACAGGAAGGTAACTTAATGTATATTGCAAAAGTTTTTAGATTTAGTGTCTCTTGCGAATAACTATAGTAATTTATTAACTGTCGTTACCTTCTTCTTTCCATTCTGATAACTCTTTTTTCATTTGAACATATCTTAAATATTGTGTGACACATTTAGATATATCTTCATGTAAAACAGTTAAACTACCAATATTCAATTTTATTGGTTTACCCGCATCATCATGGACTCTTTTTACTTCATCACGTGTTAAACTTAAATACAGTTTTCCATCTTGATATATAACTCTACTCATTGTGTTTCTCCCCAATTATCTGCTATCGCTACATCTACTTTAGAAGGTATTTCCATCTCCAAACAGTTTTCCATAACTTCTATTATTTTTTGTTGCCTCTCTTCAGAGCCATCAACACTAATAGCTAGCTCATCATGTATTTGTATCATTGGTATAATACCTTGCTTATATAATTCTACCATAGCTTTTTTAATTTGATCAGCAGCAGATCCTTGAATTAACCTGTTCAAAGATTTATAGGTTCCAGCTCTTTTTAGACCAATATTACTACCGTACTCCTCTATTGCTTTATCATGAGGATAAGCCTTGTGTGCACCAAAACTTTTAGGTTCCCACAAATCAAAACGACATTGCCTTCCAAGAATTGTTCTTACTCTTCCTTTTCGTTGAGCATGATCAGAAACTTTGTCTGCAAGTTGTCTTACAAAAGGAACTCTTTCATTATATTGCCTAATTAATGCTTTTGCTTCATTAGGATCAATTCCTAGTTGATCTGACAGTTTTCCAACACCCATTCCATAAAAAAGTCCTAAATTTATGGTTTTAGCGCTCTTACGTGGTATATTGGCTATTTCAGCCATGATCGTATGGAAGTCGGTGTTTTTGTCCTCTCTATACGCCTCTAAAAGCTTTTTTGATCCTTCAAGTCCCACTTTATTCGCATAATGAACCACTAAACGTGGCTCTTGTTGTGAGTAATCAAATGAACCCCATTTTTCTCCTTCATCTGGTAAAAACAAACTTCTAATTAAAGTTCCTATTTTTAATTCAGCATTAGCTGAGTCTCTTGCAGGAATTTGTTGTAAGTTAGGATTATTATAACTAAATCTACCGGTAACAGTTCCACCACTATCACTTCTTAATTGATTAATATTAGCATGTATCCTTCCATTATGATGAAATTTATTAATCATATTAGTAAAAGTGGTTCTAGCTTTATTATAACTCCTAGCTTCTACAATAGCTTTAGGAATTTTATGAGGATGGTTCTCTAAAAAACTTTTTGTAAAACTAGGGTTCCCTCTTTCTGTTTGCGGATAATCAATCCCACATCCTTTAAAAACTTCTTCAATCGATCTAGCTGCCCAAATATCACATTTCATCCCTGTTTCATCATTAACATATTTTAAAAGTTTATTTTCTCTTCTTATTAAATCTTTTTCTGCTTTATCAACTGCCTCTAAATCAACTCGTACACCTTTCATTCTCATTTCAATAAGAATAGGAAGCAAGTCTAATTCTAGATCTAAAATTGTTTGTAAATCATTTTTAGTAATTTCTTCTTGTAAGCGATCCCACAAACGTAGACAAAGAGCTGCATCTTGTTCAGCATATTCACCTACAAACGTGGCAGGCATTTTATACATCTCTGATTTAGCATCAACGCCAAACTGTGCGGCTGCCTCATACAATCCCCATTCTGATTTAGAATCTACTAAATATTCTTTAGACAAAGCATTTAAAGAGTAACTAAATTTGTTTTCGTCCACTAAGGGAGCGGCTACCATTGTATCGACAATACGACCATTCCATTTTATTCCTTCTGCTTTTAACCACCCAAAATCATAAGAAGCATTATGAGCAATTTTATCACAATCAGTCGATAGCATTTCCCTTAACCAATCAAAAGTAACTGTAGGGTCAAAGTTAAAACTATTCTCGTGTCGAATAGGGTAATAGCCCTCCCAACCATCTATAGCTACAGCGACACCAATAATATGTCCATCGTTGGTAGCCCATCCTGGGCCTTTTGACATAATATTCGGATCTTTAGTTTCTAAGTCGATGGCAATTCTTTTCGCATCTTTAATGTCTTTAAATTCCTGTGGTGGGAGCCACTCTGATTTTGGTTTAAACATACCTATTTGTTTACTCATACTCTGTAAGCCTCCTTGCTCGTTGGCGTGATTATGTAGAGATTTTCTTTTGCTCTCGAAAAGGCTACATAAAATAGTCGATGCTCATTGATAGGATTCTTCTTATATTCGTCATAAGACATCTTTCCTATATCTAAAGAAACAACGACATTATCAGCTTCCCCGCCTTTTTGCTGATGAATTGTTGATAAAGTAACTCTTGGTTCTTTACCTATGTCTTCTCCTCTTGATTCTAAGTTTTCTAAATACGCTCTTGTTTCTGTATTTAAGGTATTCATAACCTCTACCCATGATTGATCAATGTTAGCCACAAGACCAAAATCTTGAACTAATTCTTCAAAAGAAACTTTTTTATCTGGTAAAGCTTTTCTCTGTTCCGATACTATTTTTTTATAACCTCTCGTCACAAAATCCTTACCTAAAACTTTGTACATATTCTCGATCATCTTCAGTGATACAGAATTTTTGTAAATTGTTAAATCTTTCCAAGTCAATATAGCATTTCTTTCTTGAGCTTTGATTGAGTATCTATATTTATTGTCTCTCATCTTGACTCTAAAAAAAACATTTTTCTTTACTAACATTTCCTCTAAGTCTTCTCTAATAGATCTCGTTCTCCCCATTATTAACCATGAGCCTTGGCTCATATCTAGATGATAAATATTTCTAATAAACTCGACTTGACCATCACGCTCCGCGGGTCGCCACTCGATATCCTCGGAGCTCGTAATCTGTTCTTCTACTCTATTAACTACTTCCCAAACTTTTCTTGGGACTCTCTTCGATTGATCTAGAACAATTAAATTTTCTGCATTTTCCTTCAGTTCTAAAGCCTTCGATACATCAGCATCTGCCCAAGTATATATAGCTTGATTAGGATCCATCGCTATATAACTAGTATCGGAGTGAGAATAAATTTTCTCTGCCATCTTCCATTGAATTGTTGACATGTCTTGTGCCTCGTCAAAGAAAACAACTTTAAATTTTTTAATTTTTGGTGAGTCAACATAATCTCGAATAAGATCAGTAAAGTCTTTCTTTGGTCCCACATCTTTAACCATATAACCTGTCACACCATCAGTGAAATTTTCATACCCATAATCCTTATATTCTTGTAGACCTTTGGCAATATAGTCTAATTTATGTTTTACAATGTCTTTAGCATATATTGCCCATGCCTCATCTAAACTTATATTTCTTCTTTTAGCTTTTTCTATAAGATGAATATACTTTTCATCATAGCTGGTGAAAAAGCTATCGTCATCGTTACTAACATTAATACTAATCCTGAGTACATTTGATACATTCCTCCAATCATTTTTACTCATAATATATTCTCTCGACAAACTCATTTGGCGAAGTGCGAAAGAATGAAGTGTTGAAAAATTCTCTAGTTGATTTGTAGGCACTTTAAAGCGGCTAGCAGCTCGTTGCTTTGCTTCATCAACTGCTTTATTAGAAAAAGAAAAGAAACCAATGTCATTGATATTGACTTCATCTTTTAGATATTCTTCTATCTTATTTAAAATGAAAGTGGTCTTACCCGTTCCCGGTGGACCGATGACCACGATAGGTTTACTCATTTTCTATTGTTTTTCTAATACTTACCCCTAACAAATAAGGTATTTGAGGGACTACGGAATTTCCTAAGCATTTAAGTCTGTCCACCCTGTTGGGTATCCCATGAGCCACTCGACCCACGTTGGGTTCAAACTCCCACCACCCTTGATCCATTGTTCCTTGTCCTTCTTCGCTACTTTCTGTGGTAGTAAATTGCGGTCTGAATTTATTACGGCTTTGCCACTGTCTTTGTAGTCTCTCGCTGTCGGAGTCGGCCATCTCTCTGTTGGAAACATTTCTATCGCCATCTCCTCCTCTAGTTTGCCCCTTAACTTTCCTTTCCTGTCGATTCTCTTCTTGACTGTTTCCAAGTTCTCGTTCATTGCTGCTGATGCTCTCGGAGTCGGCCATCTTTTTATCTCCTCTTCTTGCACTGCTAGTGTCAGAGGTTTGCCCCCTTGAGCGTATTTCTTCGTTCTCTCCGTTGCTGAGTCTTGTGTCGGAGTCGGCCACATTAGATTGGGATGTGCCACTTGATCGTTGATGCTGATCGGCATTCCCTTTTCCAACTTCATTGTCATTCTCTCTTTGCTCGAAGACCCTCGACCGCAATGAGCGTCTGGTGTCCTCCATAATTGGACTAGTCTCCCCAATCCGATTGACCCATCCACCCCGTTCTGATTGACCTTTCTGAGAGTCCCGTTCTTGGTCATGTGGAACTTGTCGTTCTTCCCAATGATTGAACCTGTCGTTCCGTCCGCACTCATTGGAGTGGGCAATAATCCATACCCTTTCTCTTTGGTGGTTTGCACCGATGCTCGAAGCTGAAATACTAAATGTCCTTGTGGAGTAACCTTCACTCGCCAAGTTCTCAAGTACGGTGTCGAGACCGAGTTTAATGTGTCCACCAACGTTTTCTCCAATAACCCAAGAGGGCCTAAGTTCTTGGACAAGTCTAAACATTTCTGGCCAGACGTGTCTCGGATCTTGCTCACCTTTTTGCTTACCTGCAACGGAGAAAGGTTGGCAAGGATATCCTCCTGTGATGATGTCGATTCCTTTTTCTCCTGAAATAATTCCGTCTGATTTAAGTCTGTCATAATTTAACTCCTTTACATTATCATAAACAGGCACTTGAGGCCAGTTCTTATTTAAAATCTTTTTGCAATATTTATCAAAATCACAAAAAGCGACTGTTTCTACTAATTCGGCACTTTCTAATCCTAAAGAAAATCCTCCAATGCCACTAAATAAATCTAAATGTCGTAAGGTCAAAATGGTATCTCCTCCTCTTCTTTCTCTTCTCTTTTCATATCTGGTACATCCAATTCAATGTCATCAGATATAATTTCGTTTATTTTCCAAAGCCTAACTTTGATTTTCTTTATCATTTTAGTTAAATCTTTTGCTTTATATTCTTCTCTTAATCTTACTGTAACCCATGCTCGTGATTCTTTAAAATCATTTCTTTTCAAATGATCCATTAAATCTTTTAAAGCAAAATATGTTTCTCCATTTTCAGAGTAAGATTTTCCTAAGAAAATATCTTCAAACGATAATGCTTCTCCTTGATGTAAAATAAATTCTTCCAGTAACTCTTTAAACTCACCTTTCTTCGTCACTTCTTCTGGTGGATAGTCGATAGAAATATGTTCCAACAATTCTGTATAAGCCTGATTCCATTCATTCATAGCCATATTTGGAATGCCTCTATTAAGCTGCTCAATACATGCTTGAATGACTTTCTTATGTGTCATTAGATCTTCTGTTGAAGATAATTCAATTCTGAAATCATCGACATTGAGAAAGTAACGAGGTGGGTCAGATTTATAAACCTTGAGATCAGAATAAACTGGATGCTCACGATCATTTTCTCCGCCCACCCCGTACTTTCTCTTCTTACAGAGCCTCTTGTTACAGAGGGATTCAATAGGAGGCTGAGTGCATCTGTAAGAATATCTTGGTGCCCCATTTGAGTCACTTTGAGACACCTGCTTAATGACAACTAAAACCTCGTCAGATTTTAAAGGAGGCTGTACGTACTGACGATTATAGTCCTCAATAAGATTTTTATAATTATCGGGATCAAATTTACGATAATAAACCCCAATATTAAATAACGCATTATTTCTACCACCTTCTCCGATACCATCTTCAGTTAAAATTTGAAGACAAGGTGGGCCATCTTTAATAACTTCATTTTTGAAATCTGTTTTTATTTTACTCAGATTAGAAACAACATATTTTTCATATAATTGAAAAAATTCCTCTAAAGTAGCTGCTGTACCATCTTCTTTAATCGCATATCGGTTACGTCCATGATAAGGAAGATTAATCCAACTACCTGTATCTCTTTTTTCCTCTCCCTCTCTTTGAAAAAGTTTAATTTGTTTAGGAAAAACTTCTGCACTAGGATAACCTAAAGCTGTCGTCATTTCACTAAGCTTCATTTGTATTTCTTTGGCAGTTACCTTTTCTTTCGTAAAAAGATAAAGATGTGCTCCTCCACTTTTTGATAAACACATGGTTAAAGGAAATTTTTTCTTTTGAATATTTACTAATAACTTTTTATGATCTAAAGGATAAACATCAATATCAATTGCACCGAATAAACATTCATTATTATCATCAATAGGAACGATACCCATAGCCGGATATTCTCCTTTTAAATGTTGTTCAAATTTTTGAATGGTCGGCGGCTCGTGGACCGTCTTCATATGAGCCTCTACCTTTTTACCATTTTGAGGTTCATTTGATTTTTCAAAAACTCCATGAGCTCTCTCTAAACCCGTAAAAATATTTTTAAATTTATTTACTAATTCTAAATTCATTTTGCCTCCGAATTTAAAAGCTAGCCGAGTTTATCGGCTAGCCATACCTTTATGTTTAAAATGGTAAGTCAGTGTCTGCTTGTGCAGATGACCCTTGTGGGGCAACTTTCTCATCATCTCTTTGAGGTGTTGAATCTACCTCTCCCGCGTGTATTTGTTTTTCAAACATCATCGCATCTTCATAAATGGCTTGTATGCTTTTGTGACTCAATTCATCAATCCATTTTCCTTCAGAGATAATCCAACCAAACCATTTACCCTTATCATTTTTTTCTCTCACAGTTTTAAGAGAATAAGAACGAGCAAAATCTTTTGGTTGATAAACTTCATCACCATCTACTCTTCTTTGATTAGACATAATGGAGTTCCATGTCCTTGATTTTTTTAATTGTGTTGATTTCATTTTAATAATTGCTTTTGTCCACATTCCTTCTGGTTCCAATACAATTACGTAATGTTCAGCAGTGTTCTCAATATAAGTATCTCCTCCGACAATTCTTTCTTTATTGTCTTCGCCACGAACAACTTTTCCTTCTCTTTTCATTTGTTCGAATTGACTTGAAGTGTATATATTAATAGGAGCTCCTGTACCTTCTCCTCTTTCTGCCCATTCAACGTATCTTCTTCTATAGTAAACAGGAAGAACAGTTAATTCTTCGTATGCTTTTTTTGTGACAGTATTAAATATCATCCCAGGTTTAGCATCTTTTATATAATCTTCATCAGTATCGTCTACTTGAGGAGATGTGTCCCCAATGATGTTTAAATAAGGTATTGCAAAGTCTTCTGCACCTCTCTCTGATAATGAAGCACCTGTCTTCTTTAGTAAGTCATTTAATGCTATCGCATTTCCTGTTTCTTTTTTTGCTACTTGCGCTTTTTTCTCGGTCATATTATTTACCTTTCTTTATGTTTATTTTATGTCCCACAAAAACTCCAAAAGTTTCCATAGGAAGTTCTTTACCGCTCTCAATCATTTCACGAATGAAACCTTTAAGAGTCATAGGTTCGACTTTAATATTACGATCAATATCGAAGCCTTTTTCCAAGAAGCTTGTATACATTTGATTAGCTTTTTCATCTTCTGCTCTACCAAATTTTACAACAACTTGATTTTTTATAATGTCGTCATAGCCTTTATCACGAAGCCATTGAAAAGCTTCCTCTTGTCTGTCTTTAGCTATGCTTCCAGTATAAAATGGTTTGATGTCAACTGCTTGACCGTCTTTCATCTTAATAGAAGTAACTCCTCGTTCTTCCATTAATTGTACAATCAATTCATTCTGCTGACGTAGACTATCTTTTTTTGATTTAATTAATAATTCAAGATTGCTTATCTCTTCTTCTGATTTTAAATAATCTTGACAAGCTTTAGAAATGGGGTCGACTTCATTAACCTCAAAATCTTTTTTATCTCTTCTAAGATCTAGGGTCATATTGCTTCCTCAATTCTTGTTCTTTTTTATTTTTTATGTCTACCAATTGCTTATCATAAATTTTTTGTGCGATACCAATTGCCATAAGCTTAGTAAAAGAATCCATAACTTTATCTTTTACTTTTTTTACATCTTTCTTTTCAAAATTCATTTTGTCTATCTTTTGTAATGCATCTACTGTCATCTTTATGATGTTCTTATCTGATCTAGAAAATTCTTTATCAGAAATTTTAGCAGCTATTGCATCAGCGATAGCATCTTCTGTACTTACAGTTGCATCACAAATAGTGTAACTAACAATAGGACACTTCTCATAATTTTTAGTGATGTCTTGTCTGCTTGGAACAGTGTGTAGAATTATTTTTTCATCCTTCTTGACTGTTATGTCATGTTTAGGATAAAAAACTGCCATGCCACCTTTCGTCTTTTTATGATACGTTATTACGCCATTTATCTTATCGTGTTTCTCGGTCATTTTTTTTTGCCTTTCTTATTCGTTCATGTCGACTCTGATAGGAAAGTAATCTCTTTCTAATCTATCATATTTCAACATATTATATCTACCATGAAGAATATATGAAACCACACTTGTGGTCAAGCCAATAAGTGCGGGATCTCCTACTAGTAATATATAGTCTGTATCTTTTATGTTTTTCAGCATACTTTTTAATTTTCTTATTGTAGGCTGAGGAGACATAACCACCTGTTTTTGACCCTCGAATAAAAATATTACCTCACCAAATCTTTTGGCTTTAGAATAATCGAGCGATCGTATTGTACCATCAGGATATTTTCTCATTACATCTTGTACAATATAAACTTTACTTTTTTCATCATTCATAATAATTTCTTCCTTAGAATAATTTTATAATCATGTTATTAGAAAAATACAAGTTTAAAACTAAACCTATGCAACACCAGTTAATCGGCTTAGGTGCAATGATGTCTCAATTTGAGAATCATAGTCCTGAGTATGCTTTATTTATGGAAATGGGTTGTGGTAAAACTAAGGTACTTATTGATGGTGTTTCTATTCTTTATGATAATGGAAAAATAGATCAATTGTTTGTCGTTTGTCCTAATGGAATTAAATACAATTGGCGTGATGAATTAAAAAAACATTTAGCAGATCATATTGAATTTGAAGTCCATGTTTGGGAAGGTGCGAAAACTAAGAAAGAACAAAAGGAAATAAAAGAAAAATTATTTTCTATTAATCAAAAATTAAAAATTTTGATTATGAATGTTGAAAGCATTATTACTGCCTATGGCTCCAAGATTGCAGATAGTTTTAGTTATTCTGGAAAAACTTTAATGTGTATTGATGAGTCTACAATTATTAAAAATATGTCTACGAAGAGGACAAAGCGTTGTATTAAAATTGGCAGCACTGCTAAATATCGTGTTATTTTAACAGGTTCACCTATTACGAAATCACCAGAAGATTTATATGGTCAATGTGCTTTTTTAAGTGAAGACTTATTAGGGTTTAGCTCCATTTATTCGTTTAAGGCCAGATACTGTGATCAAGTTAAATTATCTTTTGGTGGTCGTAGTTTTAATAAAGTTACCGGATATAAAAGACTAGACGAACTTACAGATAAAATACGGCAATTTTCTTATCGTGTTACTAAAGATGAAGCATTAGATCTTCCTGATAAAATTTATATGAAAAGACGTGTTCCCATGAATGAAAAACAACTTAAAGCTTATGTTCAAATGAAGAATTTAGCCTTGGTTCAGTTAGAAGAGGGGGAATTAACTACGGCCACCTTGATTGCTCAATTAAAACGACTTCATCAAATTGCGTGTGGTTATATGACAACTGATGAAGGTGATATTATTGATTTTTCTGAGAATAGATTAAAAGAATTACTCGATACAATTGAGGAGGTCGATGGAAAAGTAATTATTTGGTGCTCGTATCGCCATAATATTAGAAAAGTGATTGAAACTTTAGATAAGAAGTTCGGATCGGGGTCCGCGGAGGGTTTCTATGGAGAAACTCCAAGCACAGAAAGACCTAAAATATTAGAAAAATTTTTAAATCCGAAACATCATATGAGGTTCTTGGTCGGTCACCCTCGGACAGGGGGATATGGATTGACTTTGACGATAGCTAAAACCATGATTTTTTATTCTAATGATTATGACTTAGAAATAAGAGAACAGGCGGAAGCCAGAAATCATCGTATTGGAACAGAAAGTAAGGTAACATACGTTGATTTAGTTTGCGAAGGAACTGTAGATGAAAACATCTTAAAAAGTCTTCGGCAGAAAATAAATATAGCAACCCAAATAATGGGAGAGGAGTTTAAAAAATGGTTGATTTAAGTGAAGCGTATAAATTTGTTAAAGAAGACGAATTAAAAAAAGCACTTAGAAATATTCTTCTTTATTGTAAATTTGACACAGCAGAAAATTTATTAGAATCTGTTGAAATTGTAGAAAAATTTTTACAAGAAAAAACTAGAGAAAAATAAATATTATGTTGAGTTCTACTAGAAAATATCGTCTTAAAAAAAGACCAGTATATGAAATTACTGATAAACGTGCTTCAGAACGTTATAAAAATGAGGAATACAAAAGAAGAAGAGCAAGAAAACTTGCAGAAAAATTAATGGGTAAAAGTTATTTTACTAATATGCAAGAAGTTATGCTTCAAGCTGCAATAGAAATGCAGGAAAGGAAAAAAAATGAAACATAGTTATTTTAAAATCCCAGGATGGTTTAATTATTCAGAAACTTACGACATCATTGTCGATCAAATTAAGGATGATGGAAAAATTGTAGAGATAGGCTCTTTTTTAGGAAGATCTACTCATTATTTGGCTACTTCTTTATTTAATGCGAACAAAACAAATGTAAAAATTTATTCAGTAGATACTTTTGAAGGGTCTTCGGAACATGCAACATTAAAATTACCAAAAGATTTTTCATCAACCTTTAAAAATAATTTAGAATTTTTTATTGAAAAAGGAATGGTAACTGTTTGCCAAGGTAGATCTGATTCTGAAGAAATTTTAAATCAATTTAAAGATGAATCTGTCGATTACATTATGGTTGATGGAGCTCATGAATATGAGCCAGTTATGGGTGATATAGAAAACTGGTGGCCTAAATTAAAAGTTGATGGTGTGATGTTTGGAGATGATTATAGTCTACCTTCTGTGTCAGAAGCAGTTCAATTCACCCTTTCTAAGTCAAATATTAAAGGTTTAGGTGTAAATATGAGTCATGAACAAACTTGGTACACAGGAAAAACCCTTGAAAAACTTAAAATTTTTGAGAAATTAGTTCCGGGGCAGAATACTTTAAAAAAGTAAATAATTTTCTATACTCAAGCTATGGATTATCAACTTGAGTATGTCGTTTGGAGAGACACTGTCGAAGAAGAGTCTGGGTGGCACACGTATGGTGATATGAAAAAATTAAAAACGGCTATATGCGATGAGGTTGGATGGGTTCTTCAAGAAAATAAAGATGAGTTAAAGTTAATGGCTTCGATGATTAGAAAAGATAAAGAAGGTGGTCGTACAGTCGTGCTTTATAAAAGCTCTATTATTTATAGAATGCAAATACCTTTGAAATTGTATTCTGATGTCAAACAAAAGATATTCAATTAAAAACAATTTATTAAATGAAAAACACGCAACAGGTGTTATTTCAGAACTCAAAGCAACACAATTTTTAATAAAAAATGGTTTTTTAGTGTTCACGAACACTTCTCCGAATGGATTGATTGATATTATTGCAGTAAATGATGATGGAGAAGTTTTTTTAATTGATGTTAAGACAATTACTCATAGAAAAAAGTATAAATATCCTTCCAAAAAAGAGATCAATAGATGTCCAACTTCAAATCAAAAGAAAATGGGAGTAATTTTAATGATGATTGATGACGAAAATATAAAGTTTTCACCAAGTAACTGTAATTTAGCTAAGATTGTAAAAAAAATAAAATGTCAATAAATTTATTTGATGTTTTTAAAAATAAATGTGTGGAAATTTATATCAAGAATTTGATATACTGAGATTTCGCGCGTACGCACGTATGTATAATGTAAATTTTAAAAAGGAGTGAAAAATGGAAACAAAACCATTCAAAGATAATTTAGTAAAAAGATTAACAGAATTAGAAATTAACAAAATGACAGAAAAACAATTACAAGAGCAATATATTAAATATCTTCAACAAAGATTATTAAAAATGGATGATAAAGTCTGCACTTGTGGTGGAAGTAGGGTATAAACCCTACTTCTTTATTCGTTCGAACATCATATTGTGGTATTCTTCCACAATCATTTCAAGTTCAGTCGGAACAGATCGCCTAGTTTTAAGACACATTTCTTCCAACATTTTTCTTGTTTTAGCAGATATCATTTGAGATACCCACTTACTTTTATCTTTACTCATTTTTTCTTTTTTCTCCTTTTTTTCTTAGCTGCTCTTTTAATTTTAGCGGCACCTGTTGGCGGACCATGACGCATTGGCACTGCATTACATGATCCAATAGTTTTACCCATTATATTAGATCCATCAATTTATTGATGTCGTGGAGCTCGTTTTGTAGTTTTGTAATTTCGTGAGTAAAACGATCATTCACTAATTCCACTTTTGCTTTGCCTCGAACTTTAAAATACTTTTCTAATTTTATAAGTATCTCTTCTTTTCTTTTGGCGTGTTTATTTAGCCATGTTTGTTCTGTCTCGTTCATTATTCTTTCTCCTCCCATTTTTCTATTATTTGTTCTTTGGTTGAATCATCAATATAATAAACAACTCCATTTATTGTGATATAAACACAATCTTCTGATCTTACGTCTATTTTCATTCTTCTTTCCTTTCTTATATTATTTTATAGCCTTTTACAATAAATGCTACAGACACTTTCTTATATATGTATACGTGCGTATGCGTATGCACTAATGCAATTTTTATTTAATGATAATGTCTTAAAAATTATTATAGTAATAGAGTGTATTTATAAAATGCACTCCTCCTTTAATAAGACGATAAGGGGTTTTCCTAATGAAAGCCCCTTATACTGATTTTGATCTAAAGACTTGGAATAATTGAAAGATCTCTTAAATTTGTATGAATTGCCCCAACGTCATTTCCTTCCTCATCTGACATAATCATTAATTCAATATCTTGTTTCATTTGTTTGACACCAAAAGGCTTATTAAGATGAAGAACAATTCCATGTCCATCGATTTCACCCTCTCCCCATTGGTCATGGGGTTTGAAAGTAACTTTTGTTATTCTCATATTTTTTAAAAAATAATTTGTTCTCATTTCCCATTCTTTAATTTTACTTTTTTTCATTTTTGGTAGCCTCCTATTGCTACAAACACTTATATATACGTGCGTATATGCGTATGGCACTAATGCAATTTTTATTTAAAAAAATTTTTTGAGATCCAGGTTTTTAAGTAAAAATTTTTGATTTTTTAAATTGCTATAGACACTCAAAGAAATGGGGGATTAACCCCCAAAATCATTTTTTATTTGTTTAGCTTCTTTATTGTTTCAGCTTCTTCGATATCTCCCCATTGAGTTCTAATCTCATCAAAAGATAATTGAAAAGGATAGTTTGCAAGAAAGGGTTCAAAGTCGTTTATATCTTCCCCTTGCTCTTGGATTTCAATGACATTCTCTTGAGCAGAAAAAATAAGATCATTAATTTTTTTCATTTTTTCTAAAAGTTCTAATTTCTGCTCAGTAATATATTTTTGACTTCCTAATTCTTCTAAAGTTTTATTTATATTCATATTTAATAGCCTCCTTAATTGCTACAGACACTCAGAGAGAAAAGGGGTTTAAACCCCTTTAATTTTCTTTTCAATTTCTTTTAATTTTTCATCATTCGCTTTTAATCTTTTATTTGCAAAATTTATTTTTCGATGCCAAAAATTTATATAACTTTCAATTTCTTCTTTTTCGTTTTGAAGCTTGAAAAGTTTTTTTTCTTTTTCTGACATTTGATTAATATCTTTTTGTGTTACTGTCATTGGCTTTCTTCCTCATAATGTAAATTAGATAAATGAATTTCTTTTTCCCAATCTAATTTAAATAAATCGCAATAATGCCTTAAATCTGCAATGACATCCCCAACCCTTGGATATGTGTTTTTCTGGTTCTTCTCATAAAGTTTTTCATTTAATCCTAAAAGTTTTTTTACTTTTAATGCTCTTTGTCTATTAGTTATCATATTAAATAGCCTCCTTAATTGCTATAGACACTCAAGACAAAAAGGGCTAAGAAGCCCTTTTCATTCTTTCAATGATTGATTTTAGTATAAGTTTAGAAGCCTCGTTGATAGTGTCTTCTTTAATTGCTAGGTGTAAATCTTCACTAAGCCAATTATATAAAAAATCAAATTCATCTTTTTTTAATATTACTGCTTCATAATTTTTATGAGTAAATAATATTGCTTTTGATTTTCTCTCATGAGAGACAATATTTAAAAGAGTATCTAAAAGAACTTTCTTTGATATTTTTTCTCTTTCAAATTGTTCGACTAAATCATTTAAATCATTAATTAAACTAGTCATTAATATTTTCCCCCCATCCTTTTGATTTTCTCACTAAATCATAAGCAGAGTTATCATCTAAAATATTGGCTAATTCATAATTTAAATCGTCTTTTTCTTCTTGCGTCTTGTCCTTATGTAAATCAATTAATTTATCTTCTAGGGTTTCAATTGTGTTTACTAGATTTTGAATATCTTCATTTTGCTTTTTAATATCCTTTTCAAGATCTTTTTTTATTTCTTCAAGATCAATTACTATTTGATTTACTGAATATTGCACCTCTTCATATTTTTCTTTTTGTTTTTTATTCATATTTAATAGCCTCCTATTGCTACAGACACCGAAGGGGGAAATATCCCCCTTCTATTTTTTTTTTATTATTCGAATTTTTTCAAATTCTTTTGGATGACTTTATGGATTTTTAAAACTCCTTTAAGAGTTTGTCGCCAACCTTGGTTAATTGGATCAAAATTATTTTTGTTGTCTAAATGCTCTCGGCTTTCAATCGACTCTTTCAAGTCTTTTGATACTTGCTTTAAAGCATAATCCAGATTTTCTAAATCATCATGATCAAATGTTATTTTTATATTTTGCATATTAGTAGCCTCCTATTGCTACAGACACTTAAAGAGAACCACGAAGAGAGAAACTCGCCTCGTGGCTCGTGGCTTTTATTATGATTTATATTTATTTATTGCTTATAAAACTTTTATAAAATTGAATAAAAGCTCTAATTCCCATTTCATTCGGTGCAAATAATTTGCCCCAACCAACATTGGCATTATACATTTCTTGCATTTCTTTGGACATTATCAAAATAAATCACCCCCTTTCTACAGACACTCAGAGAAGGAGGC